>Ga0316205_10000141_pt1 | contig 155412 bp, 148 predicted proteins | sample 3monthpyrite_MG_FD_204941 | JGI IMG/M metagenome (GOLD analysis project Ga0316205, IMG submission 204941) | Microbial mat bacterial communities from mineral coupon in-situ incubated in ocean water Damariscotta River, Maine, United States -... | ecosystem: Environmental > Aquatic > Marine >...
TAAAACAGGTTTATTTCAAAGGCCTGAAACAGAATACCATATGGCCTTACGAAGGCGAAGGGAGCGAGAAGAGTTGGCTCGAATGCAGGGGGTTTTGGCACTATGATATTTATTCCGGACAGTAGTGGGCGCTGTTGCTAAAGAAGTAAGGCGCCAGCAGGCGAATCTTGAAATCTCAGTTTGAGACTTTGGTTCGGCCTGTATTAAATATTCAGTTTTAAGTTAGTAACAGAGAAAATTGTCACCAGTCTGTTGCTTGCTTTTCTGCTGCTGCAAGATTAAAAACGTCTGGAACGTTTTTTAACATGCTCGCATCGCCCGAAGGGTGAAAGCCAGGGATGGCTTTCATAAAAGTGAGGCGCCAACAAGCGAAACTTAGACGCTCAGTCTGTGACTACGTCGTGCGCCCGAAACAATCCACCAGAACTACACCAGCAATAGAACCTTAAAACTTCAATTTGAGACTATGGTTACGCCTGCAATGAATGAAAACCCAAACCTAAGAAACATTTCTCCGCTTCTCATGATTAGCCAAAATCCGAATCAATAAAATCGCCGGAACACCTAACGCTGCCGTATAAAAGAAGAAAGAAACGTAACCCTGTGATTCAACAATTGTACCGGAAAAGCCACCAATAAATTTAGCCGGTAATAACATCAATGAACTAAACAAAGCATACTGTGTTGCGGTGTAGGCTTTATTGGTTAGGCCTGATAAATACGCAATAAAGGCCGAACCTGCAATACCCGCACTTAAGTTATCGGCACCTATTACCATAGTAAGAAAAACCGTACTCGGCGGATTCATTGCAACCAGTATAAATAATAAATTAGTCACCACCACCAAAATTGCGCCCAGCATTAAAATAGATATAATGCCATAGCGTACAACTAATGCACCGCCAAAAAGCGCGCCGAGAATAGTCACAACTGGACCAATGGTTTTTGTGACTAAACCAATTTGTAAATCACTGTAGCCAACATCTACATATAAAGGATTCGCCATAATCCCCATGGAAATATCGCTAATCCTAAACAAGCCAATAAACAGTAATATTGTAATTGCAAAGCTGCCATTACGTTTAAAAAATTCTGCAAACGGACAAATTACCGCGCCTATTACCCACGCATAAACAGCCTGAACTTTATTTGGTAGATGAGCTGAATTTTCAAGAAAGTGAATAACCTTTTTTTCTTGCCGCCAGGTTTCAGCAGAAATATTTCTATCTGGCTCGGGAATCAATAAAGTTGTGAATATACCAATCAACATAAACAATGCCATTGCCGAATATGCCGCAGGCCATGAATAATAGTATGCCAAGGTAAAAGAACCACCACCGGCCAGTAACATCCCCAGCCGATAACCCATTTGATAAGTGCCTGACATTGCGCCCTGCGATTCAGTTGGCATAGCCTCTATACGCCATGCATCTATGGCAATGTCTTGTGTTGCCGAAGAAAAGGCAACCAGTAATGCCGCGTAAACCAACAATGCAAGCTGGCTGTGCGGATTACTCGATGACATTAAAAACAAGCCACCGATGACGCCGCATTGCGCAAGCAGCATCCAACTTCTTCTTTGTCCAAACAGCTTATATAAAACGGGAATCTGTAAGCGATCAACCAGGGGAGACCAGGTAAACTTAAGACCGTAGAGCAAAGCCACCCAGCTAATAAAACCTATCGTGCTTTTATCGATACCACTTCGCGCCAGCCACGCAGACAAAGTACCAAATACCAACAACAAAGGTAGCCCTGCCGAAAAACCCAAAAACAACATTGCAATAACGCGTGGGTGGCGATAGTTATTAAATGCATTTTTCCATGTGTGCATTTTTAGAGAATGTTGATTTTCGATTTTTATTATTCCAGACAATTATTATTCTATGGTGAAATTGTAATCAATAATTAACGGCGCATGATCTGAAAAACGTTCGTCTTTATAAATATGTGTCGCTTTAACGGTGTCTTTTAGTTTAGGCGTAATTATCTGGTAATCAATTCGCCAGCCGGTATTGTTCGCCCAGGCCTGGCCTCGGTTACTCCACCAGGTATATTCATGCGGCGGCTGCTCGATAACTCGAAATGCATCCACGTAACCCACTTCATCAAACAGTTTCGTCATCCAGTCACGCTCCTCTGGAAGAAAACCTGAATTTTTCTGGTTGCTGCGCCAGTTTTTTATATCCATTTGTTTGTGCGCTATGTTCCAGTCACCACAAATAACAAATTCGCGTCGTTTACGCCTTAGCTTGTGCAAGTGCGCCATAAAACGCCCCATAAAATCAAACTTCAGCACCTGCCTTTCTTCCGAAGATGAACCGGAATGCATATACAGAGAAATGACACTTACATTTTCAAACTCGACTTCGATGTATCGACCTTCTACGTCGATATCGTGCATACCAATTCCGGCATGTACTTTTTTAGGCTTTTGTTTGCTATAAACAGCAACGCCACTATAGCCTTTTTTCTCGGCATCATGATAATGGCAGTGGTAACCTTCGGGGTGAAACATCGGGTCTTCTAGCTGATGCACCTGCGCTTTGGTTTCCTGAATACATACCACATCGGCATCTTGTTTTTTTAGCCAGTCGAAGAAGCCTTTTCTGCCGGCCGCTCTGATTCCGTTGGTGTTAACTGATATAATACGCATTACATATAAACATTTGAATTGGGCTCTGCATTCTACATGGCGCAGAGAACACAGGGTAGCTATGAAAGATTATCAAAAAAACTTTATTGAACTAGCGCTGCAATACGATGTGCTGCGATTTGGCGAATTTGAACTCAAGTCTGGACGCCACAGCCCCTACTTTTTTAATGCCGGATTATTTAATACCGGCAAAGCCCTGGCTGAAATGGGCCGCTGTTATGCCCAGGCGATTGTGGAAAGCGGCGTTAAATACGATATTTTATTTGGCCCGGCCTATAAAGGTATTCCGCTAGTTGCGGTTACCGCAATGGCTTTACAAATTGATCATGGTTTGGACATGCCTTATGCATTTAACCGCAAAGAAGCCAAAAACCATGGCGAAGGCGGCTCTATTGTTGGCTCTAAATTAGAAGGCCGAGTACTGATTTTAGATGACGTGATCACCGCGGGCACCGCAATTCGTGAAGCGATTGATATTATCGATGATAACGATGGTACATCCATCGGTGTAATGATTGCACTGGATCGACAGGAGAAAGGCACGGGAGATCGCTCAGCCGTGCAGGAACTTCAGCAAGACTATGGCATAGATGTATTTAGCATTATCGGCATGAATGATTTAATTCAGTACTTAAGTGACAAAGGTAATGAAGAAATGCTCGATGCGATGAATTTTTACCGCACCCAATATGGTATTTCCGAGTCTTAAGTTCTCCAGGCTCATCCTCTGAACGGGGTTGCGCCTAACCGATTATAAGCTTCACACCTACCAGGAAAGTAATTACCTCGTAGCTGGTTTTAATCACCCGATTGCCCTTCATAATGGCGAAGTGCGCACCTAAATACCCGCCAATGAGTGAACCCAAAATTAACGCCGGTATCCATTGCCAGTATATATCACCTATTAAACCCAGGGTGATCGCTCCACTGCCATTCCAGAATATGCCCACCAGTATCAGCGTGTAGGCCACCGCCGTTTTGTAATCCAGGCCAAACCAGCGCACCAGCCAAAGGGTAACAAACAACCCCGTACCCGAGGTGAGTGAACCATTTAACACGCCAATAATAAAAATCATCAAACCACCCATCAGCATACCCTTTATATGCCGATTCTTAGGTGCTAAAACCTGCCCCATGTTGGGCGATAGCCTGGAGTAAATACCCAGGCTCATGGTTAGAACACCTAGTGCCATCTGCGCGCTTCGATCAGGAATCTGCAATATCACGCTGGCTCCCAATATTACGCCAGGCACACCCAGGGCCAGAATATACGCCGCAAACCAACGCTCCAGCCTATTTGACCTAAGGTGACGTAATGTCGCACCGACACCCAGAGCCACACTCGCTACCTTATGCGTTGCCAAAGCCAGACCAAAGGGCAGCCCGAGGAAAATAAGAGCAGGCAACTGGATAAGGCCCGCGCCTCCTCCTGCCAGAGCAGAAAAGAAGTTTGCCGCCAGGGAAATTACCAACAGTAAAAATTGATCAAAAACAGCCATAATGATTAATAAATGATAAAATAAAATGCAGAAGACAACTATTTTGTCATAAAACCAATCGCTAACCGCAGCAAAAAAAACATTTGCTGTATATACTTAATGCTCAGCTTTCTAATGTAATGGTAGTTCCTTGTTTAATATTCAGCACAAATTCAAACTAATTCTTAGCGCCGTCGTATTGGCGAATCTTTTACTTATACCTTACGCACATGCGGCTATGAAAAAGTGGGTTGATGAATTTGGCCAGGTTCATTACGGCGACCGCGTGCCCTTTCAATATTTACGTAGCGAACATTCAGAATTAAATGATCAGGGCGTGACCATCAACAGATCAAAAAAAATGAAATCTGAGGAGGAGTACAGCGCTGAAGCCTTGCAACGCAAGATTCAAGTTATCGCCGATAAAAAGAGGCAACTTGAAGAGCGTCGCGCGGCATTACGTGATCGTGTATTACTCGATACATTTACCACAGAAAACGATTTAATGATTGCACGTGATGCACGCCTCGACTCTGTAGACTCACAGATTTCATTGGCCAACACACTGATTAAAAATGATGAGAAAAAGCTTATCGATGTCAAAAAGCGTATCAAAGAAATTAAAGATTCCGGCCGTAAAGTACCTGAAAACTTACACAAAGAAGTCAGTTCTGTTAGCAAACAGCTGGAGAACAACCGCGCCTTTACTGAAGACAAAAAGGATGAACGGGCTTATATCATCGAATCATTCGATGAAGACGTAAAACGCTTTCGCGTGTTAATGGCCGCCAAACATGCCGCAAAAATTAAACGCCAGGAAGAGCAATTAAACGGCCTGTCAAATTAAAGCGTATTCAGAGTCACCGCTCTAATGCGCCTGTTTAGCCAACTAGTATTTACCCGCTCTTGCCAAACTCCACACATCAACTTTTTCGACACCCGAACGCTTTAATGCCTTACTAAGTTCACTCACGCTTGAGCCCGTGGTAATCACATCATCAAAGATAATGACGTGTTTATAGTTTTTCTGATTATCAAACTGGAAAGCGCCTTTAATATTTTGCCTTCGCTGCCTGGCTGTTTTACCTGTTTGATGTGGCGTATCACGGACTCGCTGACAGCTAGATACGTCTATGGGTATATTCATCTCAGCCGCAACCGGCTTAAGCAACAGCAAGGACTGATTAAAACCACGCTGCTTCAAGCGTTTAGGGTGCAAGGGCATGGGAATAGCGGCATCAGCGGAGAAGCCTTCAGGCAATCTCGCTTGCAAATAGGCCAGCATTAACGATGACAGCAATGGCACATAACTTAACTTTTCATTGAATTTAAGCTGCTGAATCATCCACTCCAGTGGTTGCGCATAAACAAACGCACTCAAGCACTCATCAAAAACAGGCGGCGATTTTAAACATTCTGCACACAAGACAGCGGGCACCTGCTTATTCATCGGTAACGCGCAAATAGAACAGGCGTGTGAATTATTCTGCAAGTCAGCTGCGCAACCAGGGCATAGATAATCGTTTGTCGCTGCCGAAGGCGGCGCAGCACACAGCAAACAGCCCGCTGGAAATAAAAATCCCCATAACGCACTTACCGCTTCCTTTGCTAATTTTGCTCGCATGATTAGTCCTTTTTGAGCTGAAAACAGGTATCATAGCGTCCTGTTTGCACTATATAGATCTAAGCCACATGACTCAAGCCATCCGCCACGACTGGACAATAGAAGAAATTGAAACCCTGTTAGCCAAGCCTTTCAATGACTTACTGTTTGAAGCACATAGCCTGCACCGTGAATTTCACGCCGCCAATGAAGTACAAATTAGTACCTTATTAAGCATTAAAACCGGTGCCTGCCCTGAAGATTGCGGCTACTGCTCGCAAAGCGCTAAGCACACTACTAATTTAGAGCGCGAGCGTTTGTTGCCACTCACAGAAGTGATTGAAAAAGCCAAAATCGCCAAATCTAATGGCTCTAGCCGTTTTTGCATGGGCGCCGCGTGGCGCAACCCAAGCGATAAAAACCTGGAAAAAGTTATAGAGATGGTCGCCGAGGTGAAGTCTTTAGGCATGGAAACCTGTGTAACCCTGGGCATGCTCTCAGAGCAACAGAGCCAGCGCCTAAAGGAGGCAGGTTTAGATTATTACAACCATAATTTAGACACCTCGCCGGAGTTTTACGGCAATGTGATTACCACACGTACCTTTCAGGACCGGCTCGACACCTTAAAACATGTGCGAGATCAGGGCATAAATGTATGCAGCGGCGGCATTTTGGGCATGGGCGAAAGCACCACAGACCGTGCATCTATGTTGCAGCAACTGGCCAATATGCCGCATCACCCTGAAAGTGTGCCGATTAATATGCTGGTACAGATTGAAGGCACGCCCTTATTCGGTGCCAATGGCATAGATAGCATTGAATTCGTACGCAATATTGCTGTAGCACGCCTTTTAATGCCCAAATCTCAAGTGCGCCTATCTGCGGGCCGCCATGAAATGAGTGATGAAATGCAGGCGATGTGTTTCTTTGCCGGTGCCAATTCTATTTTCTATGGCGACAAGTTGTTGACCACTGAAAACTGTGAAGCCAACGATGACCTCGCCCTCTTCAAACGCCTGGGGATTACACCTGGCCAGGCTGAGCAGCATAGCGAATCTGCGGATGAAGCCATGTTTAAAGCCGAAGCCTGTCATCACTAATTGCTGTCACCGGGCTAAATGAAAAACCTGCGGCAGGAACTCGAACAGCGCCAGCAACAAGGGCTATATCGCCGCCGCAAGGTTATGCAAAGTCCGCAGGGCCGTGAAATCATCATTGACGGGCAAACGGTATTAAATTTTTGCAGCAATGATTACCTGGGCCTGGCCAATCACCCCGAAGTAAAAAAGGCCTTCATCGATGCCGCACAAAGCTACGGCGTAGGCAGTGGCTCGGCTCACCTGGTCAATGGCCACTCAAAACTTCATCAGCAGCTTGAAGAAGAACTGGCCGATTTCTGCGGTTACCCCCGCGCACTGTTATTTTCTACCGGCTATATGGCCAACCTTGGCGTTGCGCAAAGCTTGTGCGGGCGCGGCGATAGCATTATTGAAGACAAACTTAATCATGCGTCTCTACTGGATGCCGCACAGCTTAGCGGCGGCAAACTGCTGCGCTATATACACGCTGACTACAACAGCCTACAAAGCCAGCTGGAAGCCACTCACTCGGATAAGCGCCGGGAAATATTGATCAGCTCCGATGCGGTTTTCAGCATGGATGGTGACGAAGCCGATATCAGGACTATGGCTCAATACTGCCAGCAGTATGAGGCCTGGTTAATGCTGGATGATGCCCATGGCTTTGGTGTACTGGGTGATCACGGCAAAGGCTCATTGAGCCAGCAATCAATCTCACCTCAGCAAGTACCGGTTTATATGGCCACTCTGGGCAAGGCAATGGGCACAGCCGGTGCTTTTGTAGCGGGCCCTGAAGACCTCATTGAATACCTGATTCAAACCGCACGCAGTTACATTTACACCACCGCCATGCCCGCAGCGGTGGCCGCCGCAAGCCTTGCAAGCTTAAACATCCTAAAAAAGGGCGATAGCAAACAGCAATCATTGCTACATAATATTCGCTATTTCAAGCGGCTCGCCCAGCAGAGCGACATTATACTGATGCCATCAAATACCGCCATTCAACCCATTTTAGTAGGCAACGCCGATGAAGCGCTCAGGCTCAGCCAGCAGCTGTTCGATAAGGGGCTGCATATTGCGGCCATTCGCCCGCCGACTGTGCCCAAAAATAGCGCTCGATTACGCATTACACTACGCGCCGATCACACTGAAAATGACATTAAGGGATTAATAAACACACTGTCAGATCTACTATAAATAGCCGCCTTCAAGCACAAATATACCAATAAACTGCTCTATATCAACAAATCCACCTGCATTACAATTTATGCTTCATCAGGCACTTATTCCAACTCCCCCGTAACAGGAAGAAAAGGACAGACAACGAAATGAGCGAAAATCATACAAGCGGCATTGAGTTCGACACCGATCTAATTAAAAAGTACGACATTGCCGGCCCCAGATACACCTCGTACCCTACCGCGGTTCAGTTCACCCCCGAGTTTACCGAACAGGACTACCGTGCACAGGCGGCGCTATCCAATCAATCCGCGCGTGATTTATCGCTCTATTTTCACCTGCCGTTTTGTGACACCATTTGCTATTACTGCGCCTGCAATAAAGTCATCACCAAAGATCGCAGTAAAGCAGAGCCTTATTTACAGGCACTGCATAAAGAGATTGCCATGCAGGCGGAGCTGTTTGATTCTTCACGCAAAGTAAACCAGTTACATTGGGGCGGCGGCACACCTACATTTATTAACCATCAGCAAATGACCGAGCTAATGCAGGTGACGCGCCAGCACTTTAATTTGCACGACGATGACAGCGGCGAGTATTCCATTGAAATAGATCCACGCGAGGTCAACCGCGAAAGCATTAAGCTACTACGTGATATTGGTTTTAACCGCATGAGCCTTGGGGTTCAGGATTTTAATCCCGCCGTACAAAAGGCCGTTAATCGTATACAGTCTGAAGAGCAAACCTTAAACGCTCTGAGTAACGCCCGTGAATTTGGCTTTAAATCCATTAGCACCGATCTCATTTATGGCCTGCCACTGCAAACGGCCGATAGTTTTGCCGTCACGTTACAGCGCATTGTTGAGCTTTCGCCGGATCGAATTTCTTTATTTAACTATGCACACATGCCTGAGTTATTTAAACCGCAAAGACGCATTAATGAAGCCGACATGCCTGCGGCAGAAATGAAATTAACCATTCTCAAACAAAGCACTGAACAACTGATTAATGCCGGGTATGTCTACATTGGTATGGATCACTTTGCCAAGCCCGATGACGAATTATCCATTGCTCAACAACAGGGAAAGCTATATCGAAATTTCCAGGGTTATGCGACTCACGCAGATTGCGACCTAATTGGCCTGGGCATTACTTCAATAGGCACTATTCACAATAGTTTTTCACAAAACATTAAAACTCTGGATGAATATCAAAGCACCATAAACAGCGGCAAACTCGCGGTATTTCGTGGCGTAGAAATTGATCAGGATGATTTAATTCGGCGTGATGTGATAATGCAGCTCATTTGTCACTTTTATTTGAATTTTTCAACAATTGAAGCTAAACATAATATAGAGTTCAGTGATTATTTTTCCACTGAACTCAAAAATTTAGCCGAGATGTGTGAAGACAGTTTAATTGAAGTAAATGATCAAACCATCACGGTAACCGATAAAGGCCGCTTATTAATACGTAATATTTGCATGACCTTTGACCGCTACCATAACGCGCAACATCAACAGCGTTTTTCCAAAGCCATTTAGCTCGAATGTTTTTAACGCCAATGGCACTGAGGACACTTAAATGCCATCAACACTGCTAAAAAAAATGCTTGATGAAAACGGCATCAAGTACGTCTCGATTATGCATTCAATCGCATTTACCGCGGTTGATGTTGCAAAAAGCGTCAACATTCACAGCCGTGAACTGGCAAAAACTGTCATCCTCGATGTTGATGGTGAATTTGCTATGGCGGTTGTTCCTGCCAATTACAAAGTAAACCTGGACATATTACGCCAGACGCTAAACACAAATAATATAAAGCTTGCCGATGAAGCGGCATTTTCTCTTCATTTTAAAGATTGTGAAGTAGGAGCGATGCCGCCTTTTGGCTGCTTATATGACATGAATGTATATGTTGCAGAGAGCCTTTCTGAAGATGAACAAATTGCATTCAATGCTGGCTCACACCTTGAGGTCATTCAAATGGCCTACAAAGACTATGAAGCATTGGCGAAACCCAGCTTCATATTTTTAGACAATTAGTGAGCCGAAAGACCATGACAAAAAAACGTAGCGACGACAAAGACACACAACGCCTTGACCTGACACACCGCGCCAGCAGAGGCTATGAAATAAACAAGCAGTGGTACTTTGAATTAAGAGGCGGCGGACAGAAAGGCCCTTTTGAAAGCAAAGAAGCGATGCAGGCTGAATTAGATGAATTTATTAATCTGTATGAAGAAATGAACAAACAAAGCTAACTTATTAAGTTTGTTATAAATAAACAGATCAACACCCTTATAAAGAAAAACCCAGGCGTCTACTCTTTAAAAAAACACTCACAATACTTCGAACAGGTCATGTGCTTCTTCTTCTAATATGTTATTTTTTCTATAATTATGCCAGTGCCTATTATTTTTTTTAATTAACGCGTTAAAAAAATAAATTAACGCTATTACATGGCCAAATGATTATCGAGGTTATTATGCAACAACACAGATCGGGCGAAGAGCAGACAATACCTTTCCGCAACGAGCGCTACTTCTGCGCAAATGGCGTCTGGTATTTTGAAACACGTGGTGGAAAGCAGCAAGGGCCTTTTATCAACAAACAAGAAATGGAAGCCGAGCTATTGTTGTTTATTCGTGAAACAAACATGCTTGGCCAGTCACTTAAACTACCGGTATAAAATTCACTTAAATTCTGACACCCGAATACGACCATTTATCATTTTGGATTTACGCTGCATTATTTTTTGCATTTTATCCCAAAATGCCTGCTGCAAATCGAAATTTTGTGCAATTGCGGTGCCCATCAGCAAAATCATTAAATCGGCACATTCCTCTGCTAATTCTTCTACCGGTTTTCCCTTGCTCGCACAGGCAGATATCTCTCCCAGCTCTTCTGTCATTAATGCAATGCGGTACATCAGCTCTTCACCACCGGTATTTTTAAAATCATGCTTATCATGAAATGACTGTACTTGCGCAAGCATTTCACTGTATGAGTCTTTGTTCATATTTTTCATCTCATTAAGGATCAGGACTTATGTATTCGCCAGTTTCGGACAAACTGCCGTGTCACACAAGTTTTTATAAAACTATACTTTACTATGTGGGCACTGATTAATTCGATATTAGCAAGCGACAAATTTACCTACCCCCTCAAAAATCAGCGGCCTGTGTTTAGCCTTTACTACTGCGTAGACAAATGGAGATAAAAATGAATACAGCCGAAATAAATCTTCCCAAAATTCACCTTGATCAAGAAGGCTTCTTAAGCTCAGCAGAAAACTGGGACAAAGAAACATCGCTTATATTAGCTCAGGACCTGGGCATAAAAACACTCACCGCCGATCACTGGAAAGTCATTGACGCACTGCGCCTGCATTATGCACGCTTTGGCGTTGCTCCAGCTATTCATAATATTTGCCATGATTTTCATAAAGATGAAAACTGGGTGCATAATTTGTTTTTTAACTGCTTAAACGCATGGCGCGTTTCTGGATTGCCCGACCCCGGAGAAGAAGCCAAAGCCTATTTAAGCGACATGTGAAATAGTTATTGGTCTGCACTTTGCTTGAGCAAGCGCTTAAAGCAAAGTCGCTCCCGGTCATCAAACAACCGTTTTGATATTAACCATAAAACAGATATCACACCAAAGCCCGTGCCCGCAGAAATCATAAACATAATAAGTATCTGATATTTCACTGCTTCGACTGGCTCAGCACCGGCCATTATTTGCCCGGTCATCATCCCCGGCAAACTCACCAGACCTGCCGCCGCCATGGAGTTTATAATCGGGATCATCCCTGCACGCATCGCCTCACTGCGAATATCTGATATTGCCTTGTCTGCACTTTCACCCAACATTAAGCGCTGCTCAATAATGGGCCTTTGCTGCCAGGCCGTTTGTGTTAAACGATCCATACCTAATGCGATACCCGTCATGGTGTTACCCAATAACATACCCAATAGAGGAACGGCATATTGCGGGTTATACCAGGGGTCTGCCTGTATAACGATAAACAGGCTCAATAGCGTAATTAAAAATGATGAGACAAATAATGACCCCGTGCTAACACCAAATCCCCACCAGCCTTTAAGCTTTCTTTTTTGCCTGGAGAGAATTTCCCAACCCGCGACAGATATCATTATAAAACATACCAGTAATACAAATAATGGCTGGGTATTCTCAAATAAACTTTTTAACACCAAACCTATTAACAATAACTGCACGGTTGTTCTGAGCGCAGCAATGTATAGCTGTTTTGCAACACCCAACTTCATATAGGTACTTAGCACACCCAGCATAACAACTAAAACAGCAGCCAGGCTTAAATCGAAGGCCGTTAACTTAATAAACATATTAAATTCCTTTAGCCGTACGCAACAACTGACCGTTTTGAATTTTGTATTGCCGCTGACTAATACGTTTCAACTGCTCAACATCATGACTCACCCAAATAGCACAGGCTGGGCGTGTGTAGACATAGTCCGTCACAAACGTTTCAAATAACCGGGCATTTTCTGGGTCGAGATTAGCCGTGGGTTCGTCGAGCAATAAAACATCCGGTTGATTTTCTAACAAGCGTAAAAGACCTAAACGCTGTTTTTCACCACTCGACAAACGTGATACCTGCCATGCAGAGACATCACTTACAAAACCTAATGCTTTGGCCTGTTCAATGGAGAAGTTTTTAAAATGCTCTGCTACCGTATCTAGCCACCAATAGGTTTCCGCCGATAGCATGGCCACTTGAGCACGCCATGTATGTGCTTTTATCGAATGCTGCTCTATAGAATTTAAATACACACTACCTGTGTGCTCATCTAAATCTGCCAAAGAGCGTAACAATCGAGACTTACCTGAGCCCGACGCACCATTCAGGCCAATGATTTCAGATGCCTCTATTTGCAGATTGATAGGCCCACAATCTAAATATTCTAGCGCCTGGATATTAAAAAAACTCACGAAACATTCTGCTTTATATTTTGCTTATAACGATTTTAAAAATATGCAGCCCTGTTTTAATTTTTTACTATTCGAGCCAATAATTTCGTGCACAATAATACATCAATGTGCATTGAAAGTTATAACAAACCACGCTCCGCAAACGACACCACGTCATCACCTATAACAAAGTGATCCAGTACGCGGATATCAACCAGGTTCAATGCTGCTTTTAAACGCTGCGTTATACGCTCATCTGACTGGCTGGGTTCAGCCACACCCGATGGATGATTATGCGCAAAGATAACCGCCGCCGCATTATGTTCCAGGGCCTTTTTAACGACCTCACGCGGATACACATTTGCACCGTCTATGGTACCGCGAAACATTTCATCAAAACTGATGACGCGATGCCGCTGATCTAAAAACAGCACTGCAAATACTTCATGTGGATAATCCCTTAGCTGACTGCTCAGATACTGCCTTGTTTCTTGTGGGCTACTTAAGCTATCCCCGCGCTGCAGCCCTTCAAATAAATAGCGCCGCGCCATTTCCAGCACCGCCTGAAGCTGTGCATACTTGGCGGTGCCTAAACCACGATGCTCGCAAAAAGATGTCACATCCGCTTTTAATAAGGCCCGCAAGCCTGAGAACCCCTGCAATAAATCTTCTGATAGATCGACAGCCGTCTTACCGCGAATGCCGGTGCGTAGAAAAATCGCCAGCAGCTCCGCATCCGTGAGTGATTCACTGCCATTTGCGAGTAATTTTTCACGGGGACGTTGTTCGAGTGGCCAGTCTGTAATTGCCATAAGCTGATTCCTTTCTGCTCTATTGGTCTGTCTATTAGTCTATCTATTGGAAGCCCAGTTTACGCTGCTCTTCAATTTTTGCCAAACCAGGGTACTTCTGATCAAGTCTATAATGCTTCTGCATGATCTGCAGGGTGCAATTGCAAGGCGCAAAGCGAAGCGAATGGCCCGGCCCTTTGCAAGCTTTGTAACACGGCAAGTGTGCCCTTCAGAACTCGCCCGGAGGGGCTTACAGGTTTGCCCGTGCTCTGCGTTAGCTTTTTTCACCAGGTACCCCATGCTTTCAAAAACCTGTCTTGATCACGAACAAACCTGTAAGCCAGAAATATCATAGACTTGATCAGAGATACCCAGACTAATTTGATCCCAATTTCTATAGCGGTCAGTGCAGTGCTTTCTGCTAAAATACTCACCAATGAAGGCTTCATTACACAATAAAAATATTCTACTTGGGGTTTGCGGCGGCATCGCTGCATATAAAAGTGCTGAATTAGTGCGTCGTCTACAGGATGCTGGCGCTACTGTGCGCGTAGTAATGACCGTAGCGGCTACTGAATTTGTTACTCCACTGACATTCCAGGCGCTGTCTGGATACCCTGTACACACGCAATTGCTAGACTCTGAAGCCGAAGCGGCTATGGGGCATATTGAGCTGGCCCGCTGGGCAGACCTCATTTTGATCGCACCTGCCACCGCCAATAGCATTGCACGTTTAGCCAGTGGCCGTGGAGATGACCTGCTCTCAGCTATCTGCTTGGCTACTCAGAGCCAGCTTGCCATTGCACCGGCAATGAACCATGCCATGTGGGCGTCTGCAACAACACAAATCAATATTCAACAACTAAAAAGCCGTCAGGTACATGTATTTGGCCCGGCATCCGGCACCCAGGCCTGCGGTGAAATCGGCGAGGGCTGCCTGCTTGAAGTGAATGAGCTCGTACTCGCCAGTAGCCAACTCTTCAACGCGGGCAAGCTACAGGGCGTTAAAGTTATGATCAGCGCAGGGCCAACCTTCGAGCCGATTGATGCGGTACGCTTTATTGGCAATCGTAGCTCTGGGCGCATGGGCTTTGCCATTGCACAAGCCGCCATTGAGCAGGGCGCAAGAGTGACTTTAGTCGCAGGGCCTGTGCATTTACCGACACCTGAGCACTGCACCCGCACTGATGTACAAACCGCGCAGCAAATGTACGATGCCGTCATGCAGAATATTGCTGATCAAGATATTTTTATATCAACGGCAGCCGTCGCCGACTATCGACCGACTCAGGCACAACACGAAAAAATTAAAAAGACAGCAGCAGAGCTTACGATTGCACTCACCCGCAACCCAGACATTCTGGCCTCTGTGGCGGCTCTCGATAGCCCTCCTTTTACGTTGGGTTTCGCCGCAGAAACACATAATGTAAAAGAGTATGCGCAGCAAAAGTTGCAACAGAAAAAATTAAATATGATTGCCGCCAATCAAGTTGGCTTTTCGCCAGATCAACAATCAGACGAACAAGACAGCGGCTTTAATAGTGAATACAATGCTCTACATGTTTTCTGGCCGAATACCGACGCTAACCAGGCTTCGCCAAACTGTCACGAAATAAAATTTGAGCGCAGCCGAAAAACACAGCTCGCTAGACAATTAATCGATTTATTAGCCACTCACTATCAGACAATTAAGCCATGAATAAACTACAACTTAAAATTTTAGATTCACGCATCGGCAATGAAATTCCATTACCGGCCTATGCAACCACCGGTTCTGCAGGCATGGATTTACGCGCCTGTATCGACGCGCCCATTACGCTCAAGCCCGGTGATACCGAATTAATCCCAACAGGTATCGCTATACATATTTGTGACCCTGGCTATGCAGCCACTATATTGCCGCGCTCTGGGCTGGGGCATAAACACGGCATTGTATTGGGCAATCTTGTGGGCTTAATTGATTCCGATTATCAGGGGCAGCTTTTTGTTTCTTGCTGGAACCGCGGCAACACTACTTTCACTATTGAAATTGCTGATCGTATTGCGCAACTGGTTATATTACCGGTTGCTCAAGTTGAATTCGAAACCGTTGAAGAATTTACCGACAGCGATCGTGGCGCAGGCGGCTTTGGTCACTCTGGTCACAAGTAATAAATTATTTAGGAAGTTACATGAGCGACGTTAATCCCTCAATTTTCAAAATGTATGACATCCGTGGCATTGTAGCCACTGACCTCACCGCAAATACCGTTCGACTGGTTGGCCATGCATTTGCAACTGAATGTTTAAAACAAAATGTAAACACTGTTTGCATTGGCCGCGATGGACGATTACACAGTAAAGAATTATCTATCGCCTTAACTGAAGGATTGAATGCAGGCGGCTGCGATGTCATTGACGTGGGCATGGTGCCTACACCGGTTTTATATTTTGCCACACACCATTTAAAAACCGGCACCGGCATTATGGTAACCGGCAGCCATAACCCACCAGAATACAACGGCCTAAAAATGTCGATGGCGGGGAAAACCCTATACGGCGATGACATTACGGGCTTATATGACCTCATAGAGTCTGGCAAATTAAATAACGCCACAGGCAGCTACCGTGAAGAACCCGTTCTTGATCTTTATCTTGAGCGTATTGTGTCTGATATTAAATTGGCGCGGCCGATGAAAATTGCAGTTGACTGCGGCAATGGTGTCGCTGGGGTGATCGCAACACGGCTATTCGAAAAACTCGGCTGTGAAGTAACAGAACTGTTCTGCGATGTCGATGGCACTTTTCCTAACCATCACCCCGACCCCAGTAAACTGGAAAATCTAAAAGATATTTGCGCGGCAATTGAAGCCAATCATTTAGAACTTGGCCTGGCCTTTGATGGCGATGGCGACCGTGTTGGCGTTATCGATGAAAAACAGAATGTTATCTGGCCCGATCGCCAGATGATTTTATATGCAGAAGATGTATTATCTCGAGAACCCGGCGCGCTCATTATTTACGACATCAAATCCAGCTACCACCTGGGCAAAGAAATATCTAAAATGGGCGGCAAGCCATTAATGTGGAAAACCGGCCACTCATTAATTAAAGCAAAGATGAAAGAAACCGGCGCACAGCTCGCAGGTGAAATGTCGGGCCATATATTTTTCAAAGAACGCTGGTACGGTTTTGACGACGGCTTATATAGCGCAGCAAGAATGCTAGAAATTCTCAGCAAAAAATCTGCTACGCCATCTGAAATATTTTCAGCTTTACCCGATAGTTTTAACACCCCTGAAATTCAGGTCAATTTTAAAGAAGGCGAACACTTTACCTTTATGAATAAGTTTAAAGCCTCTGCCGATTTTGGTAATGCTGATATATCCACCATTGATGGTATGCGTGTAACATGGGACAAAGGCTGGGGACTTATTCGCCCGTCCAATACAACCCCCTGTTTAGTCCTGCGCTTTGAAGCAGATGATGAAGAAACACTCAAGCGTGTGCAAACAGACTTTAAAACCCAAATGCTCGCCACTGACAGCAGTATCAATTTAACTTTCTAATGCAGACCATATAAAGATACCCATGGATAACAGCAAAGCCAATAATGTAGTCAACGTCCTTTCCGAGGCCTTACCATACATTCAAAAACTGAATGGCAAAACCATCGTTATAAAATACGGCGGCAATGCCATGACTGACCATGCATTAAAGGTTGGCTTTGCCCGCGATATCGTTTTACTTAAACAGGTGGGCATTAACCCCGTTATTGTTCATGGTGGCGGCCCGCAAATTGCTGAGTTATTAAAACGCGTCGGCAAAGAATCAAAATTCATTCAGGGTATGCGGGTTACTGATACGGAAACCATGGACATAGTTGAAATGGTTCTAGGCGGCCTGGTTAATAAAAGCATTGTCACCATGATCAATCAACAGGGCGGCAGGGCCGTTGGCTTAACGGGCAAAGACGGCAGCTTAATTCGCGCAAAAAAAATGCACATGAATCTTGATGCTGATGACATTACTTCTGAATTAATTGACCTCGGCCATGTGGGTGAAGTACAAACCATTGACCCTTCGGTGGTCTCGATGCTCGACGATGATAACTTTATACCCGTGATTGCACCCATTGGTGTGGGTGAAAATGGCGAGTCATATAATATTAATGCCGATTTAGTGGCCGGAAAATTATCCACGGTTTTAGGTGCCGAGAAACTCTTGCTATTAACCAATACCGTAGGTATTTTAGATAAGCAGAAAAATTTACTCACGGGTTTAACGGCAAAACAGGTGGACGACTACATTGCAGATGGCACTATTTATGGCGGCATGTTACCCAAGGTTAACTGCGCTTTAGATGCTGTTAAGTCAGGTGTTAAAACATCACACATAATTGATGGACGCGTGCCTCATGCTGTCTTACTTGAATTATTAACAGATGAAGGCGTTGGCACCTTACTGAAAGGCTAATAAATTTTATCCCCATTAAAAAAGCCACTCAACAGAGTGGCTTTTTTAATAAACACAGAAAAATACTAAAACTACATTTTGATATAAATATAACCCTGCTTCTGATAATTAATCACTGCTATATTTCCATCGGTCTCCAGCACATTCAACCCTTCAATCAGCAAATTTTTATCCACGCGATTATTTGTCAGCGCATTGTGGCACAACCCAATGGGTACATTTTGCTTTAACACGGACTGTATTATTTCTGCATAGACTTTATTAGATTTTAAAAGTCGAGTAACCGCCTTACCATTTACAACTACCTTAATAAGTACATCATCACCCAGCTCTTTACGGATGTTTTTCACGCTATTACCTAAATGACCCAGCTTATGAGCATCATTAACATGCAATACAACTTTTAGCACGTCACTTTCAGCCTGCAACAACGAGATATTAAAAAGCAAAACTAAAAATAAAACTATTCTATGACTACTCATATTCAACTTAATTTATTTTCTAAATCTTTATCAATTAACGCCAATGACAACTCTTCAATCGCACGATCAAAACCTGGCTTTTCCATCAACACTCGATTACAACATGCCTCGGCTTCTACAAAATTTCTCTCATTACGGTATACACGCGACATACCAATTAGTGCAAATGCATCAAAACCCAAATCTAAACTACGTTCATATAAATCACGCGCCTGCTTAAAGTCATCCTTACTAATATAGGCATCACCTAAGCGGCTTAGAATATTTTGATTGTAGGGCTCACGGTCTAAAATGCGCGTCCATAATTCAATCGCCTCTTCCAAATGGCCCGCACCACGCTGGCAGTTACCTAAGCCATATAATGCATAGGAGTTATCAGGCTCTAACTCGGTCGCTTTACGATAGTATTTCTCGGCATTAACATAATCACTTCTACGCTGATAAATATTTCCCACCATTGTTAAAACAGCAACATAATGTTCATCCAGCGCCAATAGCTTTTCAAAATACTCCAGTGCTTTATCGTCTTCTCTATTTTTATAATAAAGGTTCCCCAAACCCATTAACGCATAACGGTCTCTTGGTTGAATTTTAGTAGACTCAACATAAAATTTTTCGGCTTTGTCTAACTGATCTAAACTTTTATACGCATCCGCCAGGCGAACCATCACATGCACATCACCGCGATTTATCTCCAGATAGCGCCTCCAGAATTCAATGCTTTTTTCTGGTTCACGCAGGCCACGGAAGCAATCTCCTATGCCACGTAAGGCAAATACATTCGCTTCATCACTTTTAAGTAACAAGGTATAAAAGCTGATCGCACGCTTAAAATCGTTACTCATGCGAAATAAATCGCCCAAACCTACCAGTACATAGCTATTATCTGGTTCAATCTCCAGCGCCTGCTTAAACACTTTCTCAGCATCTTTAAAACGACGCTGTTTCATTAGATTTTTACCTGTTTTGGATAAATTTAGTACTTCACTATTGGGCTGTTGATGCACGATTGATTCTCTTAGCTTTTGTCTATTTATTTGATTTATGGTTATTTATCTCAGGTGAGTATAATACGAGACTCACCGTGATGCCCAGTCATCTAACGAGTACGCTATAAAATAGACTGAAAATGGATATCCCTTGAAGTTTACACAGCCTTTTAACCGAAAACACCCATCAAACGAGTGATGGGTGTTTCTTCTAGCCATTAAACAACTAACACCTAAATACCTTACTGCAGCGCTTTAATTCCGCTGATCAACTCACCTACCGCTTTCTGAGCATCACCATATAACATGCGGGTGTTATCTGCATAGAACAGGTGATTTTCAATACCAGAGAAGCCTGCGCCACGACCACGCTTAATCACAATACAGTTTTTCGCCATATCCGCATCCAATATAGGCATGCCATAAATTGGGCTATCTGGATTGGTTCGTGCGACTGGGTTTACAACATCATTCGCGCCAATCACCAATGCCACATCAACGGTTGGGAACTCCGGATTGATCTCATCTAAATCCAGAATTTTATCGTAATCAATACCGGCTTCCGCCAGCAATACATTCATGTGACCCGGCATACGACCCGCAACTGGATGAATCGCAAACTTAACGGTTACGCCGCGCGCCTCCAATAGTTTGGTTAATTCAGATACTTTATGCTGTGCCTGTGCAACCGCCATACCATAACCAGGGATGATAACCACCTTCTCTGCATAGGCCATCATAATCGCGGCATCCGTTCCCTGAACCTCTTTCATACTGCCTTCGATATCTTCTGCTGCGGCTTCACCACTGTCCGAACCGAAGCTTGCAAACAGGATATTCGTAATGGGTCGATTCATCGCCCTGGCCATTAACTGCGTTAACAGCGTACCGGCAGAACCTACTACCGTACCGGCAATAATCATCGCTGCATTGCCGAGTACAAAACCTTCAAAGGCTACGGCCAAACCGGTTAATGCGTTGAACAATGAAATAACCACGGGCATATCCGCACCGCCAATGGGCGTTGTAAACAGCACACCAAATACCAGCGCCAGTACAAAGAACACCAGCACAAGCTGAATGCTGACATCATCACTAAAGCCGATAATCGTACCGGCAATTAAGGTAAGTACAAACAAACCTAAATTAAGCACCATGTGCATAGGCAAACGAATGGTTTTATTCATTAAGCCCTGCAGCTTAGCAAAGGCGATTGCCGATCCTGAGAATGAAACCGCACCAATAAGCGCGCCCAACACAGCCAATACCTGAGTCGTACCACCGATCGCGTGATGACCACCCGCCATCTTCACCAGTTCAACGCCGGCAATGGCTGCTGCTGCACCACCACCCATGCCGTTATAAATTGCAATCATCTGTGGCATGTCGGTCATCTGTACACGCTTCGCCGTGGTGTAGGCAATACCCGAACCGACCGCAATGGCAACGACAATTAAAATAACATTTGTGCTGTTAGCAAAAACACCTGGCTCGAAAAACGCGACCAGTGACGCCGCCACCATGCCGATACCAGCCCACACAATACCGCCGGTTGCGGTAACCGGCGAACTCATTTTTTTCAAACCAAGAATAAATAGAATGGCCGCAACGAAATAAACAACCTGAATAAAAATATCCATTACGCCTTGCCCTTGTTATTTTCTTTTGGAGTAAACATATCCAGCATACGCACCGTGGCCACATAGCCACCCACCGCATTGCCTGATGCAAGTGCTACTGCAATAAAACCAATCACCTGTTCAAGTACAGTCTCGGCACTGCCCATAACAACAATTGCACCCACTAACACAATGCCGTGAATAAAGTTTGAGCCCGACATCATCGGCGTATGCAAAATAACCGGCACGCGGCTAATCACTTCGTAACCGGTAAATGCCGATAGCATAAATATATAGAGCGCGGCAAAACCACCAATTTCAATCATGATTACTGCTCCCCTGAGTTTTTATAGCGTTCAGACTTAATTTCACCAGCATGCGTTAACGCAGTATTGGCAATCACTTCATCTTCCCAATCCAGTTCCAGTTCACTCTCTTTAATAAAGGGCGAGACTAAATTGAATAAATTTTTCGCATACATTTCGCTGGCATGAATCGGCACCTGGCTCGGCACATTTAATGGCCCATGAATAACCACACGGCCTTCAAAATCGACCGTTTCACCCGGCCTGGTTAACTCGCAGTTACCGCCGCCTTCGGAAGCCAGATCAATAATTACCGCACCCATTTTCATCCTGGCAACCACCGCCGCACTAATGATTTTGGGCGATGGACGACCCGGAATAGCCGCCGTGGTGACAATCACGTCAGATAGGCTAATGTGTTTATCTAAGACTTCCTGCTGCTGCTGTTTTTCTTCATCCGTTAATTCACGCGCATATCCACCTTCACCATCGGCACTGACACCGGTATCGACAAACTTGGCACCTAGCGACTCACATTGCTCTTTGGTTGCCGCCCGAACATCGTAGGCTTCAACCACAGCACCTAAACGCTTCGCTGTCGCAATTGCCTGTAAGCCCGCAACACCTGCACCAATAATTAATACTTTAGCGGGGCGAATGGTACCTGCCGCAGTGGTTAGCATGGGGAAGAAAACCGCTGCGCGATCTGCGCCCATTAGCACACCTTTATAACCGGAGATTGACGCCTGGGACGATAAGGCGTCCATCGATTGAGCACGTGTAATGCGTGGCACCAGTTCCATGGCAAGGCTGGTAACCTTCTTCTCACACATACGCTTTGTAAGAGCCTGATTTAAATGCGGCGCCATAAAGCTGGCGATGACGCAACCATCTTGCATCATCTCCAGCTCATCCAGTGTCGGCGGCTGAACTTTAAAAATCATCTGCGCGTCTTTGTATAGCTCTTCTGCGGAGTCAACTAAAGTGACGCCTGCAAATTGTTCATCTGAAAATAATGCGGAAGCGGCGGCACCTTTTTGCATGCGCACATCAACACCCATTTCAATCAGTTTTTTTGCAACCACGGGATCGAGTGCTATGCGACGCTCTCCCGGTGCAATTTCGTTTGGTACTGCCAGACGTATTGGCATTATTTACTCCTGCTTGATGCAGACTGCGCTAAGCGTAATCCCACTTAGCCGTGTTCTTAAAATTGGGTATTCCAGCTTGCCACTAAAATACATATAAATTCTTTACGCCTGTGCAGTTTATTCCCATGAACAAAGTCTTTATCCATGTAAAAATCAGGAATAATTCCAACAATTCATTAGAATATCAGCACCGGCTCGCACGTTCATATTAGGCACACTATAAAAGTCCTTATAGAAAAACCTTGTATGGGCGAAAATTAGCGGGCTATTATACAGTCAGAAGTGAGCAGCATGAATGCCAAATTGTGCTTTTTGGCCTAAATGTATACAAATTTTAACTTTAAAAGCCTAAATGAATGCCATCTTACCTTAATCACACTAACTACACCCACGGTTCAAAAGAACGCCTTGGCGTTTTACTGGTTAACTTAGGCTCTCCAGATGATCCAGGCGTAAAATCTGTACGCAAGTACCTGGGTGAATTTCTTTGGGATCCGCGTGTCGTGGAAATGTCTCGACCTCTATGGTGGCTTATACTGCACGGTTTTATACTGCGTTTTCGTCCGCGCAAAACCGCCGCCATGTATAAACAGGTATGGACCGCAGAAGGCTCGCCGCTCATCACCACCTCCAGGCTACAGGCCCAGGCACTGGAGAAAAAACTGCACGAAAAAATTCGCGGCAATGTACTGGTCGATGTTGCCATGCGCTACGGCAACCCCTCTATAAAAGATGCACTGCGCGGCCTGCGCGATGCTGGTGCCAAACGTTTTTTAATCTTGCCGATGTATCCACAATATTCAGCCACCACCACCGCCTCTGTATTTGATGCTGTAACCCGCGAATTTCAAGGCTGGCGCTGGTTGCCGGATATGCGCTTTATAAACAGCTACCATGACCAGCCCTCCTATATTGATGCACTCGCAAAAAGTATTTTAAAGCACTGGAATACCCGCGATCGCAAGCCCGATATGCTGATTTTCTCATTTCACGGCATCCCGAAGCGCTATATAAACAATGGCGACCCTTACTACTGCCAGAGCTTAAAAACAGCTCGCCTGGTGGCTGAAAAACTGCTCCTTAAAGACATAAAATGGAAGGTCACTTTTCAGTCTCGCGTGGGCCGTGAAGAATGGCTACAGCCCTATACAGATGTCACATTGAAACAGCTGGCGCACAAAGGCGTTAAATCAGTGGATGTTGTATGCCCTGGTTTTTCTGCCGACTGCCTGGAAACACTGGAAGAAATTAATATCGAAAACCGTGAAACCTTCCTCAGTCGAGGCGGTGAAGATTTTGATTACATTCCTTGCCTAAACGATGACGAAACGCACATTAATGCACTCAGCGAGCTGGTAGTGCAGCACAGCTTTGGCTGGCCAGAAACCATGCCCAACTGGGATGCTGGCCTACAGGCCGTTGAGGCCAGTAAAACGCGGGAACGTGCGATTAAAATGGGCTCAAGTAAATAGGCAAGCCAGGCCACACAGCAAACCCTGATAAACCGCTGATTGCGGTGAGCCGTTGCCTGCTCGGCGAGCGCGTTCGCTATGATGCAGAAGTAAAATTTTCTGCCGAGTTATTGCGCTTTATTAAAACGCATTTTGAGATTATTGCGGTATGCCCTGAAGTTGAAATTGGCCTCAGCGTACCTCGCCCAGCGGTTCAATTAAGCGGCGACTTAAACAACATAAAAATCACCGGCCGTGACGATACTTCTATCGACATCACAAAACCCATGCTGCATTACTGCCAGCAACGTCCCGCTCAGCTAAACTCTATTCAAGCTTATATATTTAAAAGCAAATCGCCAAGCTGCGGAATAAGGGACATCCCGGTATTTGGCTCACAAGGGCAAATTAACGGCACAGGCCAGGGGGTATTTGCGCACGCCATACTGCAGCATTACCCTGACTTGCCGATAACAGATGAACAAGGCTTAAGCAGCCACAAACAACGCGATGATTTCTTACAACAAGTACAACACTACCGGCTGACACCTAAATAATCCATGCTGAAACAAAATACTCTCCGTTCACTACTCTTCTTGCTCTGCTGCGCGGGTTTATGCTGCGCGCAATTTGCACAGGCCGATGCCCGTGAAGATGGCCTACAGGCCTTCAAAAAAGGCAAATATGACAGTGCACTGCAACACTGGATACCTTTAGCCGAAGCCGGCGACAAAGAAATTCAATATAACCTTGGGGTAATGTACAACGAAGGCCGTGGTGTAGAAAAAGATATAAAGAAAGCCATTAAATGGCTAAGTAAAGCCGCTGAACAAGATGATGCCGATGCGCAATTTAGACTCGGAAAATTATATACCAACGGCGTTGAAACCGAACAAAATCTAATCCTTGCAGAACGCTGGATAAGAAAGGCCGCAAACAATAAACACAGCACAGCCTACTACTACATGGCGCAGTTTTATGCGCATGGAAAGGTCGTTAATAAAGACGATGACATTGCCTTACGCTGGTATTACAAAGCCGCGGCAAGCAACAACACGGCGGCTCAATACAACCTGGGCTATATTCACGAACACGGCTTAGGCGTACCCAAAAATTTACCCGAGGCCTTTCGCTGGTATGATACCGCAGCACGTCGTGGTGCCGCAGATGCCCAGGCCAATTTAGGTCGCCTTTATTACAATGGCCTTGGCACCCCAAAAGACCCCATACTTGCCTTTGTGTGGTTTCGTCTGGCGGCTGAACAGAAAATAAGTAATGCGCAAAAAAATGCCCAATTCACCTTTCAACAACTAAGCCCTGCAGATCAACTGCAAGCCATGACGATGGCTGAAGAATACAAAAATAAATTTTTAAAATAGTTCATACACAGTACTGTTCCATTAACTTACAAAACAAACCATTCCTGCCTTCGCAAGTGTGATGGAGCTTTATTTTCATCGTCATGCCTGTAACACGACTATAAATTGCAGGCATAAAAAAGCCAGGCTCAATTCAGTAAAGAATGAGTCTGGCTTTTTAGTATCAGAACAGCAAAAAAGGATTAACCTTTAGCTGTGTACTCTTCAACTTTCTTAACTTCGTTCTTCGAGCCCAGTACAACCGGTACACGCTGGTGAAGGCCGGTTGCATCAACTTCCATAATACGGCCTTTACCCGTAGACGCCATACCACCCGCCTGCTCAACGATGAAGCCCATTGGATTAGCTTCATACATTAGGCGCAATTTACCGGCCTTAGAAGGATCGCGGTTATCGTATGGGTACATGAAGATGCCACCGCGGATCAAAATACGGTAAACCTCAGCCACCATTGATGCAACCCAACGCATGTTGTAACGCTTGCCTAATGGGCCGTCTTCACCTAACTGACAATCTTCAATGTACTTAACCATTGATTCATCCCAGAAACGACGGTTCGCCATGTTGATTGCGTACTCAGTGGTATCTTCAGGAATAGAAACACCCTCAGTGGTTAATACAAACTCACCGATGCTGTTATCTAGCGTAAACATGTTTACGCCCTGGCCTGTTGTTAAAACAAATACCGTTGATGGGCCATATACTACGAAACCAGCCGCTTTCTGCTGATCACCACTTTGCAGGTAATCTTCTAACTTGGGCGCTGCTTTGCAACCCATTGGCGCTGCCAATACAGAGAAAATAGTACCAACAGAGATGTTAACGTCAATGTTTGAAGAACCATCCAATGGATCGAACATTAACAGGTATTCGCCACGCTCTTTAGCAGGCACATCAATTGGGTCATCAACTTCTTCGGAACCCATGCCAGCCACTAAGCCACTAAGCGCCAGGTGATCTGCCATAATATCGTTAGTGATGATATCCAGCTCTTTCTGTGTTTCGCCCTGAACATTCTCAGAACCCGCCACACCTAGCACACCAGATAATTCGCCGCGGCTTACTGTCGCTGCAATTTCTTTACATGTGATACTTACTTCGTGGATCAGCTCGATTAAATCGTAAGGCAAATCAACACCTGCGCGTTTTTCATGTAGCAAAAACTGCTTTAACTTCATACCTGTTGTCATAATGACTCCATATGTCTTTAGTAGGCCCATCATTAGCTGAAGGACCTATTTTTAATCTATTTAAGACCAGATAAAGTCACCTAAACAGGTAGGTAAAAGCCTTCACCGGTCATCAAAAATTGGCGCAGCATATTAACATATTAGAAAATTATGTATATGTGAATCTTTTAAGGCATAAACAGTTTTTGGGGCAGAGTGCCACTGGACAGGAGTGTAGTCGCCCTTTTATGGCTAATATGACCGTTTAGCCGAAAATAGCTTATTCTGAATTAGCCACACAATAAGCGGATATACAGGTTAATTTTTAGTATATAATCATTCACTAATTTACTAAGCGCAGATAATGACTCTGCCAAGCCTAATATGAAATCACTTCTCGATAAGATCCCACTCGGCATACTGGCCGCCATTGCCTTACTGATGACCTTTGCACCGTTTGTACCGGAACCGCATTTGTGGCAAAAATTAAAGATGCTGCTTGATGGCACTTTAATTAAGCCGATCGATATTTTTGACTTGTTTTGGCATGCATGGCCGGTAACCTTGCTGGTGATTAAGCTGGGATTTATGGCGGCTGATAAATCGGCTGGTGAGTAGCTTTTACTTTTCAAATTTGATTGTTACGAGCCAATCGCCATTTCCTTAAACAATGCCACGTATAAAGTAAGAGGCTGCGTCTCATTGCATGCTATGTGATGGCTATGTTTCGGCCCGGCTTAAGTGTTTTAATATATCTCGCCAACTGATTATTCCAACCGGATTATTCTCTTCATTAATAATAGGTATACAGGAAATTCCCTGGTTATTAAAAACATTAATTACCTCGTATATTTCTGCATTCGGATTTAAGGTAATAAGATGCCTAGACATGATCTGGTGTGCTTTTTTATTCAGAGTTAGCGCATCTCTGGTGGTTTCCGAAGCCGTTCCAACGCCTGGGCTTAAGGACTTTAGAAGATCTCTATCTGAGATCACCCCGACCAGTCTATTTGATTCAACGACTAGTAAATGATGAAAACTGGCGTTATCAAATATTTCCTTAATCATACCCAGTGAGTCATCCATTTCGACTGTGACAATGCCCGTTCTCATTATATTTTTTACACTCATACCTTTGCATTCTCCTTTTCAACAAGCTAACAAGAGTAAATATTCCATGCGCCCTGTTACCCACTACTAAGTCACAATATAACTACTATAATTGTGAGGTTTATTGCCTGAGTTTAAGGCCCGTGCAACCTTTAAGGATAAATTCAATTTCATGAAACCTGTCAATCTAAAAGCCAGCATTTTGGTTCCTCTGGTAATGATGCTGGTATTGGTACTGGGTACTTTTATTTTCGCCCTGATTGCTGAAGAAAATAAACATATGGAAGAAGACGTTGCACGTAGCGCCCAATCCCTGCAAGCACTTTACCAGACAACTGTCAAAGAACGCACCCACAAACTAAAAACGGCACTGGCAGTGATTTCAAGCGATGCTGAATTGCGCTCTATCTTAAAAACAGCAGACCGTGAGGCGCTGTTAGCACATGTTAAACCCTTGTTCCAGGAATTTAAATCCAGACATAAAATTACCCACTTTTACTTTCATACTGCACAACGAATTAATCTGTTGCGGGCACATCAGCCAGAGCGCTACGGTGACACTATCAATCGTTTCACTATGCTTGCTGCCGCACGCAGCGGTGAAATAGCCTCCGGCACGGAGCTTGGACCGCTAGGTACATTTACCCTGCGTGTAGTAGCACCTATATATGAAGAAAATCAGCTCCTGGGATACATTGAACTGGGTGAGGAAATCGATGATTTGATTCATGATATGGCACAGGTATCCGGAACTGAAATTATTCTCACGATTGACAAACGCTTTTTAAAACGAACCGACTGGGAATCGGGAATGCGCATACTCAATCGTGAATCAAGCTGGGAGCACCTGACTGATGCGGTAATTATGTCGCAGACTCTTCCAGTGGAATTAAAAACGATAAACGAGTTACTGATTCAATCTACGACTGATGATCTTCCTGGTGAATCTGAAGTCATATGGAACGAGAGGCGTTACCGAGTGGCGTTTATGATCATTCGTGATGCCGGTGATCGCAAGCTTGGAAAATTACTCTTGCTACGGGATATGACGGCGCGTATCAGCCGCCATTATAGGATGCTCTTTTCTATTGTTAGCGGCACAGTGTTACTCGGAGGCTCGCTGTTCGCATTTTTCTTCTGGCTGCTAGGGCGGATAGAGCGCAAGGCTCGAGATGACCAGGCCAGCATTGCTGATAGTGAGCAACGCATGCAATTGCATTACGATCAAACACCATTAGGGGTAATTGAGTGGGATACGAATTTTCAGGTTATTGACTGGAATCCAGCCGCAGAACGCATTTTTGGGTATACAAAAGAAGAAGCTCTGGGGCAGCACGCAAGCTTCATTATCCCGGGGCACGAAAAGATAGCTGTGGATGCCGTGTGGCAAGACCTAATGGCAAAACAGGCCGTAACTCAGCAGATTAATGAAAACGCTACCAGGGAGGGAAAAATCTGTTTGTGCCAGTGGTACAACACACCACTGGTGGATGCGAATAACCAGGTGATTGGCGTGGCCTCGCTAGTAGAAGACATTACCGAAAAGAAAAAGTCTGAATTGCTCTCGGCACGCATGGGTCACATCCTTGAGCATTCCTGGAATGAGATCTACACCTTTAATGGAGACACGCTACATTTCATCGAAGCCAGTGAAGGTGCTTGCCAAAATCTCGGCTATTCTATGGACGAACTGAGACAGATAACCCCAGTGGATCTCAAACCTGATTTCACATCTGAGCAGTTTGAAGCCTTAATTGGGCCGCTACGTCGCGGAGAGGAGCAGACCACCACCTTCGAGAGCGAGCACCAGCGCAAGGATGGTTCACGCTATGCCGTGGAAGTCCGCTTACAACTATCTAGCATAGAAATGCCACCGGTCTTTATCTCCATTATTCAGGATATCAGCGAGCGCAAGCGCTATATCGATGATTTAGAGCACAAGGCCCTGTACGATGCCTTAACTGATTTGCCTAACCGGGCCTTACTGCATGATCGGCTTGAACACGCCGTGAAAGTAGCTCATCGAGACTCACTAACATTAGCAGTACTTATGGTCGATATAGCTCGCCTGGGAGAGATTAATGACCTCCTTGGTCATCAAACTGGCGATATCGTCATTCAGGAAGTCGCTTGTCGCCTGCAAAAGCAATTACGCGAGTCTGATACGGTGGCTCATCCAACCGGCGATGAATTTGTGATCGTATTATCTACCGTAGACAGTCAACGAATAAATGTCGCCGCAGAGAAGATACAGCAATTGTTCGAGCAACCCGTTATTGTTAATGATGCTTCTTTGGAAGTCGAAGTGTCCATCGGTATCGCCTTATATCCTGACCATGGCGATGATCCTGAAACATTATTACAGCACGCAGATATCGCCATGCGCGTGGCTAAAAATACGGCCATCAACTTTAGTATTTACAACCCTAAAGATGATCCATTTAGTCTGCGAGTTTTGAAACTGCATGGTGAGCTGCGCCAGGCAATAAATGAAAAAACACTGGCGCTGTATTACCAGCCGAAAATCGATATAAAAACCAACAGAGTTACCAGTGTCGAGGCACTGGCGCGCTGGCCACATCCCCGCGATGGGATGATTTCACCAAACGACTTTATACCCATGGTTGAACGATCAGGACTCATCCAGTCATTTACGCTTTGGGTGCTTGAGCAAGCTATAGAGCAGAGTAAACGTTGGGCCGACAGCGGTATTCATATCGGCATCGCCGTTAATCTGTCGGCTCGAAATCTGCTCGATCCTGACTTACCCAGCAGGATTGCTAACCTGCTTGAGTCAAACAAAGTTAGTTCTGAGTCTCTCTCGTTGGAAGTAACAGAATCTGCTTTTATGTCTCGACCAGAAAATGCATTGAAGATACTTAAGCAACTACACGAGATGGGGCATAAGTTATCCATCGATGATTTTGGTACCGGCTATTCATCTCTCACCTACCTGAAAAAACTACCGGTGCATGAACTAAAGGTTGATCAATCCTTTGTTTTTAGTTTAACAACAAATAACGACGATGCGGTTATTGTGCGCTCAACTATTGATCTTGCACACAATCTGGGGATGCAAGCGGTTGCGGAAGGCGTTGAAGACCAGCAAACCCTCGATCTGTTAGCAAAATTGAATTGCGATATTGCTCAGGGCTTTCACATGGGGCGACCAATGCCCATAGAAGAACTGAATAACTGGTTGATTAGCTCACCCTGGGGCATCAAAAAATAAATACGTTAGGTCATACACAAAACGCTGTTGTTCATAATCAAATATTATTCACAGCCAACATAGTCAGCACCTGGTTTACCAGATGCTGACTATTACTCTGCTAAGCCAACGATGAAATTATTTCTCGATAAAATTCCGCTTGGCGTACTGGCCGTTATTGGTGATTAAGCTGGGGTTTATGACGGCGAATAATCCTTCTTCCGAATAAAAATAGTGACTATATCACTGTAAATAAAAACCAACGGTATATATTAACTTGTCGGTTAATCTAACATTTTCCATCTCCCCCATTCGAAGGAGAGAAATTCATAACAAACTGTTTTTATAAGCAAAAATATAATCGGCCTAAAGTTTGCTTTTATCACTGTCAAATCGATAATTTTATCAAATGTGTAAAGGTAAATAACAAATGAGTTTCCGCACCCTGTCCACCGCCACTATAGCTTTAGTTTTTTCTAGCAGTATGAGTTTTAATTTTCTACAAAACGGAAGTAACCAAGGTGAATTTATTTTTGCTGCGTCGAATCAATCACTTGCGTTATTTATGCCTGCTGGGAGTTTGATTGTTAGTGAGGTTGTTTCTTCAAATGATGAGAGCTGTTGAATAGCTTCGCATTATTAATTTATTGCAATAACATCCCTTGATTTAATTTTTTAGTATTCTTAAGTAGTCTGATTAACGGCAAGGTTTTGCCACTTTGGCCTATTATTTTTTTCAAAACACTTTTATATTTATTACAGGCACGAGCTTTGCTATGCACTGAAGTTTCGAGGTTCGCCTGATGGCGCCTTACTTTTCTTACAACAGCAGAAGAAAAGTGAGCAAAAGACTGCCGTTCCCGGTCACTTGCCTTCATAAAAAGCAATGAAGGTTCCCGAAAATTCTTCGAACGAATATTTAGTGTTTATTATTCTGTGAGTTCAAAGCTTCGTTGTCGAGTCGTGTTGATGCGCCGTCCTGGCTTATCACCACTCAAAATCACGTCCGTGTGATTTTGCCCCTAGGTAGAAACAATTTTCGGCAAGCAACAGGGAAGTTTGTCACAAGCCCAAATAATAAATCGTAATTGAATAAAATCAACGCCACTGTAGGAGCGCAGCTTTAGCTCGCGAAACGCCGAATGAATATCGTCAGCTAAAGCTAACTCCTACAAAAAACAAAACATTGTCTCCATCTTTTAACCAGGAAACATAATTACTATCAGCCTAGTGACAAAGAAAATTTTTATGAGCCGAATATTTTAATTTAAACCTGGTGACAACCAGCCCTGTTGCTAGCTGAAAACTGTACATTAATAGGGACAATTCCACAGGGATGTGAAATTGAGTTTCGAATAAGCCTGGACGGCGCATCGAAACAACCCGGTAAATGAGGTATGAACTAGCAGTTTAATAAATTCATGGCAAAAGTGATAAACAGTTTCCATGAACCCTCATGCCTTTTATGAGGGCCAGCGACAAAGGCAAGCGTGCTTTTTGCTTACTTTTTTGGCTGCAGACTAAAAACGCGGGGAGCGTTTTTGAACATGCTCTGCATGGCACGAAGGGTGAAAGCCAGGGATGGATTTCATAGAGAAGTAAGGCGCTAGCAGGCGAACCTTAAAATATCAGATTTAGACTAAAATATTTTTTACTTCAACCTTACTTTACTCATACACTATGACTGAACATATTTATGATATGTCACGCACAACACTCTGAAAACCAGCCCTGTTTACTCAAACGATCCCACGCAATCCTGACATGCTCTGGCTTCATTAAATTACTCTTTCTTTTATTCCATTTCTGTATTACTTGCAATGCAGCCTCAGGAGAACACACCCTTTCTTTAGTCGCTATCCAATGAACTGTTGCCAACAACTCCATCCCATAGGACGACTGAAAACCTTCAATTAAACTCTCGACTCGTGCCACATGTTCTAAAAGTTTTTTATTACTTATACTTTTTATATAAGCGCCAGCCTCATTCAGCGCATCAAGCTTTGGCTCAATTTCCGAGTCAATCACACCATCACCTACACCCACAATAAAATGCCCATCCATCCTATCTAAAGCATGACGAAGCTTATCTGCATATGGACCATAATGATATTTCTCAAATTCCAGTTGTAAGTTTTCTCCTGCTTCCTGTAAAAAATAAGCTAACTTTTGCACTTCTATTTTAGAAAGCCCATAATTTAAAGCACGATACGTCTCTAACAATTTAAGAATAGCTGCACGACCCGGTGTCATTTTTGGCCGCGAGGTTGTTACCTGTATATCTTTTGCACTAGGTGACCATGTTGGTGAAAACAACCGAACTTCAACTTCAGGCAATTTATCAAACGCCTCTTCTATCATTTTTTTCACAAGCTCCCATTCCAATCCTCCATTTCCACAACCTAAGGGAGGAATAGCAATAGACTTGATCTTTAATTCACCTATGACATGTATTAAATCTTGCAACCCATCTTCAATAAACTCTACACGTGACTTGCCACGCCAGTGATCTTTAGTCGGAAAGTTAATTACATACTTCGGTGTTGCCAAAGCACCTGCGTCATATACATGCATATTACCTGGGCGTAACTCCTTTGCCTTACACACGGCTGCATATGCTTTAAAATTGGCGGGCCATTTTTTCTTAAACTGAAGGGCTATACCCTTTCCCATGACCCCCACACAATTAACTGTATTCACAATAGCATCTACATCTGTTTGCTTGAGTAGATCGCCTTCTGTAATAAAAATCGACATATTTATTGCCCCATGAAGTACCAGTCACGCATGACTTCTGCTTTCAATTTTACGCCTGTTTCGACTAAAATCCTACGAACTTCCTCAGCTGTTTCCTCATTCGACACTCCTATACGAGTAATACAATTAATAGGCAAACTATTTTTCACCAAGAACTCAGCCAACCTTCTTTCCATTCTATCCACATAACCATCAACTGACGGTCTATTTTGAAAATACTTGCAAAACCCATCAAGTCTCGGGGATTCAGTCAATAAATCCCAAGCCACTTCTGTGGCCAGCAAGCTAATATCTGTATACGCCACACTAAACTGCAATGTTGCATTCCGATCATAAAAAACTATATCTGACTCGTGCGCAATCACCCGTGGCACCGTTGTTTCAAAATGAATAATATCTGACTGCTGTAACGTACAGCCCTCAACCCGTCCATTATGTATTGCACACAACATAGGAGAACGAGGCGCAAAATAAAATGGCACATAATCATGTATATTACCGCCTGGCGGAATAGGAACATCTTTCAATGACCTTGCGCCCTGCGCTCCAGTATGTGCAATATTCTGATAATGAGAACCCTGTGCAGCACCTTCATTTTTGCATATCAGTTTACCAGTTTTACAAATCGCCCTGAGATTATCAATTGCCGTAATATGAAAGAGACGTACTGGATCTGGCATCATTAGATATGACTGCCTGTAACTTCATTTATTAGCCGTGTTTTAACTATCATAGTTGTTTATTAAGCCTATCAATATATTTCACTAATATGTTTAAGAAAAATTCGGTTTAGAGTAAGCATTCATAAGACTTACTATGCAGCGAAAATCCAAACTTGTAAACAATCAAAACATATCCTGCGGATCAACATCAATCGACCATCTCACTTTCGATGCCGATTTTAATTTAATCACCCTTGGCATCCAGTCACGCAATGCTCCGTGTAATAACTTACGTTCTTTTGCCACTACAATTAACTGCCAACGATAACGCCCCGCTCTTCTTTCCATGGGTGCTGGCAATGGCCCGAATGCATCTACATCTTTATAATTAAACGCCTGCCTGCATTCTTTTAAAAATTCTTTGCCCTGGTCTTTATGCGTAGATTCACAACGCAGTATGGCCATATAACTAAACGGCGGAAAAAATGCTTCGCGCCTTTCTTTTAATGCGTGCTCTGCAAAACCTGCATAACCGGTTTCTAATAAGGTGTGTAATAACGGATGCTCTGGATGATGCGTTTGCAAAATAACTTCGCCACGTTTTTCACCACGACCGGCGCGGCCTGACACTTGAATAACTAACTGTGCCATGTGTTCGGTGCCACGAAAATCCGCACTGAATAATCCCTGATCAACATCTAAAATTCCGACCAGAGTTAAATTTGGAAAGTCATGACCCTTGGCCAACATCTGTGTGCCAATTAAAATTTGCGCCTCGCCTTCTCGCGCCTGTTTTAATTTTTTATCTAACTCGCCTTTACGGCGTGTGGTATCACGATCTATTCGACTGATTACTACATCGGGAAATTTTTCTGTTAAGGCATTTTCAATTCTTTCGGTTCCGGCACCGGGAATATATAAACTTTCATGCTGACACTCGGGGCAAACTTTCGGTGCAGGCTTTTCATAACCACAGTGATGGCAACGCAACATTTGGTTATGATGATGCAGAGTCATGTTTGCATCGCAGCGTTGGCAGGCGGTTGTCCATCCGCATTCATGGCACATCAACAAAGGCGCATAACCTCGGCGATTTAAAAACAGCAAAACCTGGCCCTGTTTATTAATGTGCTCTTGCACTTTATCTAGTAAGCGATCTGAGATACCATCTTCCATCGGCCGCTTACACACATCTAACAAACTGACTTGGGGCGGCTTTGCATTGCGCGCGCCACGTTGCGTTAGTTTTAATAATTCGTATTGCCCACGCGATACATTTTCCAGACTTTCAAAAGACGGTGTTGCTGAACCCAATAACACTGGAATATTTTTATTTTTTGCGCGCACTAAGGCCAGGTCACGGGCGTGATACCTAAAACCCTCCTGTTGTTTGAAGGATGCATCGTGCTCTTCATCGATGATGATTAAACCAAGCTCTGGCATGGGCGCGAATAAAGCCGAACGTGTACCGATGACAACTCGCGCAATGCCCTGGCTGGCTTTTACCCACGCACTGTGTCGTTGCGTATCATTTAAACCGGAATGCAGGCTGGCAATTTCAACTTCCAGGCGCGCGACAAATCGCTGGGTTAATTGTGGCGTTAGGCTTATTTCTGGAACCAGCACGAGTACCTGTGTATTTTGCGCCAGGGCTTTTTCAATTATTGAAAGATAAACTTCAGTTTTGCCACTGCCGGTAATGCCCTGTAGCAGGAAGGTTTTATATTCACCTAAACAGGCGGTTACTGTATCGGTCGCCACAGTTTGCTCTGCATTAAGCTGAAGTTCGACGGCTGAATGCCTTGCCCTTATTAAGGCACTAACCGGTTTTTCTTCCATGATCAGCAGTTGTTTATCCACCAGCGCCTTTATGGCTGCGCGCCAGTTTTCCCAGCCTTCATTCAACTGTGCAGCAGAATGCTCGGCGAGCGGCGACTGCTGCAGATAAGCCAGTAAGGCCGCTTGCTTAACCGAACGTTTAAGCGTGCTGGCATCAACTTGTGCCCCACTCTCACTTAAACGCCACATTTTTTCGGCCTTAAGCTCCGCCAGCTCACCCTGGCGCATGTATTTGGGCAGGGCACTAAATATCACTTCGCCCAATGGGTGTTGATAATAGATAGCCGCCCATTCTAATAATTGCAGCACATCTTCAGTAAGCGCCGGGCCTATTTGTGCGTCCGCATCTAAATTTTCCGTAATAGACTTAAGCTTTGCGACAGGAAATTCAGACTTACCACCTAGCGACACCACCATGCCGACCATTTGCTTACGCCCAAAGGGGATTTCTACTCGACAACCTTTTTGTATGCCATTGATATATTCCGGCGGAACAAGATAATCAAACAAGCCATATAGGGGTACGGGCACAGCAATTTTGGCGATTAAGGGGTTTGTCATATTAGGGGATTTCTATACTCTGCCTGCACAGTAATTAGGCACCATTGTGCCAGTGAAATTATTTTTATAGGAGCCTTGCATAAAACATAAAAGAATGTACCACACTGCAAACTTAAATCTTTTCCACAGAAACTGTGGATAACTCTGTGCATAACACTGAATTTCTTCATATAAAACGTGATTCCAGCGTGATTCCTATTAAAATGGCTGTTTTTTAACCAGTAATTTTATCCATAAATATCAACAACTTAATCATGTGTCGAAATTTAAATACTATAAATACAGTGTTTTTTGTGATTTTATACTTTGGCTTTTTCTTCATGTGTATAAGTAGATGCTTTTACTCATGAAGAAAGCCTCATTGCAAGCACTAAATAGCATTTTATCAACATCACTTAAACCAATAACCTAAAGTGACATATTACACAGCACTATCTAAGCCATTGATTAAAAAGAATTAAACCAGATTCCTTCCAAGCCTGTGGATAACTCTGTTGAAAAGCATTTTAAAACTTATCAAATCAACTATTTACAAGCCTTTTCTCACCTAACGGTTAAAATTTAACCACCTATTAAAGCTTTTATAAACAACTACTTATGTACATAAAATGGTGCCTGGTTATTTTTTGACCACCTTTTGCCGACCATTTATCCATGCTGTGCATAACCACTTATAGCCAGTGTTTTTAATTCTACGCCAATTCAGACATACGCTTACCTGCTAAGGTTTTGGCTCGCTAATTTGCACACCCATCGTCTGCTTATCAATCACTATTTGCTTAAGCCTGGCAGCAATTAACAATACCTTATCCATCCACAGCAAACCCTTGGGCTCATTTAGCTGCTCACCCAGGGTTTCGCTAAATAAAGCCAGCCACTGCTGCAAATCTGTTTCTTTTATACCCAGGGGAAAATGCTTGCCGATCATATCTATTTTTGGCGGATCATCCAGCTTACCCCCCATACTCATCCACCAGAAATCCACAATGCGTTGTTCGTGCTCAGCAAAATCATCTATATGGGAGAAAAACAGACCTAATTCTGGGTGATCCAGCACTTTTTTATAAAATGCCTGCACGACTCGGTGAATTTCTTCGTACGAAGGCACATTAACGGGTTTTTGCATATTTACATCTATTCAGCATTACATATAAGGTGGTGAATGCTACCACCTAATTAAAAATGAGTAACCCGCATGAGCTTTTGGCCGCTGTTATCTGAACAAATTACCCAACAGACTAACCAGCCATTCATACTTCAATCTAAAAGCGCCATTGGCAGCGGCTGCATTAATCAGGCCTATAAAATCAGCAACGGCAGTAAAGACTATTTTGTAAAACAAAATAGCACGCAGTTTGGTGACATGTTTGAAGTGGAAGCACTTTCATTAAGAGAGCTTGCCAATAGTAACAGCATAAAAGTACCACGCCCCATCTGTTATGGCAGCATTGGCGAACAAGCCTATCTTGTACTCGAACACCTTAATTTAGTCGGCCGCGCAAACCCCATTGTACAAGGTCGGCAATTGGCCGCTATGCACCGAGTCAGCCATTCACAATTTGGCTGGCATAAAAACAATACCATCGGCTCAACGCCGCAGAGCAATCAGCCAACTAATGACTGGGTCAGTTTCTGGCGCGAGCAGCGCTTAATTCCTCAATTCAAACTCGCCCTGCACAATGGCTATCAACTAGATGCGCTAGAACAACTCATTGAATGCTTTGATAGCCTGTTTGAACACTATCAACCACAGGCCTCAATGCTGCACGGTGATTTGTGGGGTGGTAATGCAGCGGCACTTGCTGATGGCACACCGGTAATCTTTGACCCTGCCTTTTACTATGGCGACCGAGAGGCGGACATTGCGATGACCCACCTGTTTGGCGGTTTCGAGTCGAATTTTTATGCGGCATATAATGAAGCCTGGCCTTTACACACAGGGCACCAGGTACGCCGTACATTTTATAATTTGTATCACATCATCAACCACTTAAACCTGTTTGGGCGCGGCTATCTGGGGCAGGCCAACTCAATGGCTGAGCAGGTATTGGCTGAAATCCGCTAAATTAATACGGCCCAAACAACCAGCCGACTAGTAACCCCTCCTTTCTACATGTAAAATTCGCCATCTAATTTATTACTGGCCGACACTTTGAAACACGAAATCCAAACCTTGCTGACTCAGGCAACCACCAGCCTGAAAAACAACGGTGTTATACCTGCTGATTTTACTCCAGATATACAGTTATCACGCACCAAAGACCGCTCACACGGTGATTTCGCCTGTAATTTAGCAATGATGCTGGCCAAGCCTGCCGGTAAAAGCCCGCGCGAAATAGCACAACTATTAATAGACGCACTGCCTAAGCATGGCCAAATAGACAGGGTGGAAATTGCAGGACCGGGTTTTATTAACTTTTTTATCTCGCAAAGCAATACGCTGGCGATTATCGATACCGTTAACACACTGGCTGAGACCTATGGTCTCAGCAATATTGGCGCAGGCCGTAAAGTACAAATTGAATTTGTTTCAGCCAACCCAACTGGCCCGTTGCATGTGGGCCATGGTCGCGGTGCGGCCTATGGTGCGACCGTAGCATCGCTATTGACGGCCGTTGGCTTTGAAGTACACCGCGAATATTATGTCAATGATGCCGGTCGTCAAATGGACATTCTGGCTACCAGCATGTGGCTGCGCTACCTTGAACATTGCGGTGTTGAAATAGTTTTCCCAAGCAATGGCTATCAGGGTGAATATGTAAAAGACATTGCCGCACAACTTTATGCACAACACGATAAAAATTTGATGCACCCAGCAGCTGCAGTTTATGAAGGCATCTCTGCCGATGAACCCGCTGGTGGCGACAAAGAAAAACACATCGATGACTTAATTAATCGCGCTAAGATTTTATTAGGCGACGACTCATATCTCCAGGTGTTTGATTTAGGGTTGAATACCATCCTCGATGACATTAAAGAAGACTTAAAAGAATTCGGCGTTGAATATGAAGTATGGTTTTCTGAGCGCAGTCTGGCGAATAAAGGATTGATAAAAAAAGCTGTCGAGCGTTTACAAAAATCTGATTACGTTTACGAAAAAAATGGCGCACTGTGGTTTAAGTCAACAGCGTTTGGTGACGAGAAAGATCGCGTCGTTGTACGCGATAATGGACAGAGCACTTACTTTGCTTCTGACATTGCCTACCACATGGATAAAATGGAACGTGGCTTCGATCGTGTTATAGACATTTGGGGCGCTGATCATCACGGTTACATTCCACGCGTTAAAGCTGCGCTCCAGGCACTCGGCGATGATGTAGATAAACTAGATGTATTATTAGTTCAATTTGCCATTCTTTATCGCGGCGGCGAAAAAGTTCCGATGTCGACTCGTTCTGGTTCATTTGTAACACTGCGTGAACTTCGTAAAGAAGTGGGCACCGACGCAGCACGTTTCTTTTATGTGTTGCGTAAATGCGAACAACACATGGACTTTGACTTAGACCTGGCTAAATCACAAAGCAGTGACAACCCTGTATATTATATTCAGTATGCCCATGCGCGTATTTGCAGCATTTTCCGTCAACTAGACGAAAAGAAAATGACGCACAACGCACCATCAGGCTCGAAAAATTTATCTCTACTCACTGAAACACATGAAACTGATTTAATAAAATCCCTGGCAAAGTATCCTGAAATTGTAGAGAAAGCCGCATTAAATGAAGAACCACATCAGGTAGCACATTACCTTCGTGAATTAGCTAACGAATTACACACTTACTATAATGCACACCAATTTATTGTTGATGATGAAAACATACGCAACGCTAGATTAAACTTAATTACGGCTACACGTCATGTATTACACAATGGCCTTAAGTTACTGGGCGTAAGCGCACCAGAATCTATGTAGGCGACTGTTATGCCTTCATCTTCTCGCGACTTAAAGGGTCGAAAAGTGACAACTAAAAAACCCGTACCTGGTTATGTCTGGATGTTTGCTGGTTTATTCATTGGCTTATTTGTTGCCTTTTTAATATATTTGAGCAAACAACCTGCAGAAGAGGTTAGCTTTACAGAATCTGTTAAACAGGAATTACAAAAGGCACGCGAACAGAAAAAAAATATCGCCCTACAAAAAGAAGTGAAAACTGAAAACACTACGGCTAAAACTTCAAATGAAAAACCTCGTTTTGAATTTTATACTATTCTTTCAGAGTTAGAAGTTTTTGTGCCTGAACCTGAAATTAATGCTGTAAACAAAACTGAAACAGCAGCAAGCAAAGATAATACTTTATCTGCCACCTCATCGAATAAAAAGTATATTTTACAAGCCGGTTCATTCAGAAGTAACGTCGACGCGGAACGTTTAAAAGCAACTCTGGGACTACTTGGCGTGCAATCATCTATAGAAAGCGTATCCATAAACAATGATAGCTGGCACCGCGTCCGAATTGGACCATTCAGCAACCCAAATCATTTACGCGAGACTTTAAGCACACTCAAACAAAATAATATACATGCTATGACAATGGAGTTAAAATAGCGCCTAATCCTAAACCTGCGTAGATAGGTTAGGACGTGTCACAGGCACACCCCCCCTGAAGAATGTTATATGGACAAACACAAATGTTAAAATTATTCGATAATGCGTGGATGAATAAATATAAGGACGAATGGAATAAAGACCCTTATTTAGCCAAACACCTCAAAACCGTCGACTTTTCTTCCACCATTGGCTACGGTTTTCCCGATGAAGATCAGCCCAGAGCGTGCATTGTAATTGAAAACGGCTACGTTACCAAAGCAGGTAACTACAATGGCCAACAGCTAAACTGGGATTTACGCGCCAAAGAGACACATTGGAAAGAATGGATTCAACGTGAAGTCGGATCAACTGGCCTGGGCTTAGCATACACAACTGGCAAGCTTAAATTCATTGAAGGCGATTATAAATCAATGATAAAGAACCCAATAATGTCATCTCCTTTTATAAAAAGTTTTTCTGCAATGAGTCGAATATAAAGTTAAATCACTGTGCATAAAAGTCTGGAAAAAAACCTACCTTTTTTAATCGACTCATTTTCCAATAGTGAACTGTCTATAGAAAGCAGATGGAAGTCTGTATTAACTGAATTATTTCCTGCCCACAACCTTGCCTCAGCCAATCATCCTGTAGAAAAATGCCAACTCAATGAGCAAAGTAATACACTCACCATTCCATCAATAAAAGCTCGTAATGGTTATCAGCTTTCGCCTAAAAACAGTGCCGAGCTTTTTTCTGATAATGATATTGATCTCGTCGGTTCATTACTGCGCTTATCTAAGCAATTTATCAGCATAGAAGATGCAGTAGAACAAGGTGCTGCAAAAGAGCGCAAACGCATTGCCCGTGATTTACACGATGATGTTGCCGCGCGCATGTTAACGCTCATTCACACCGTGAAAGATCAGCAAGCCATAGACTTGTCGCGCAGCATTTTGAAGTCACTAAGAAATTCCATTTATACGCTTGACAATAAATCCTCCGTAACCATACTAGATGCAGTAACAGACGCAAGATCTGAACTACAAGACAGGCTTAACGCTATTGGCATACAGCTATTCTGGCAACAAAGTGACCAGCTTTCCGGCTTAAACTTTACACCCAGGCAGCATATTAATTTAAATCGTATGCTGCATGAAGCAACTACAAATATTATTCGACATGCTAATGCTCAGTACGTAGAAATAAGTATCGAACTAGACCAGCAGCGACTCACTACTAAATGCTGTGACAATGGCTCCGGCTTCGATGTTAATAACTGTATTCCCGGCAAGGGAATTAATAATATTAAAACCAGAGTCCAGGAAATTGACGGAACAGCCAGTTGGTACACTGTTCAAAGCAAAGAATCGGGCGAAACTCAAGGAAGTTGTGTGGAAATTAGTTTTCCTATAAAAAACACAGCCAAATAGATGATGCAAACTGTACTTATACTAGAAGATCACCCTGAAACACGCGAATGGCTAACTGGCATTATTAAACAGGCTTTTGTCGAAGTTGTAAGCTACGAGGCATCCAGTCTTGCACAGGCCAGACAGCATATGAACGATCACAAATTTGATCTTGCATTAATTGATCTAAATTTACCCGACGGAAATGGCGTTGAAATCATTGCTGAACTAAGCCAGTCTTCGCCAGATACCTACTGCGTAGTAGCCACCATTTTTGACGATGATAATTACTTATTCCCCGCATTAAAGGCGGGTGCACAAGGCTATTTACTGAAAGAGCAAACCAGTGGTGAGTTCATTCATAGCTTACAGGGTATCATTAAAGGCGAACCACCTATATCACCTTCTATTGCACGTAAAATGATTAATCACTTTCATGATGTTGTGACTGAATCAGATAATCCAGAGCTATCTAAACGCGAAAAAGAAATTCTCGGAGCCATTGCAAAAGGCTTAAGCCGTAATGAAGCAGCTGAAGTGCTGGGTATTACCTCAAACACAGTCGCCAGCCACCTTAAAAGCATTTATGGCAAACTAAATGTTTCAAATAGAGCACAAGCTACTTTAGAAGCGTTACGTTTAGGCCTGGTCACACCTTAAAAAGCACGACTCAATTAAATCAAAAAGGCTCTGTTCAGAGCCTTTTTGATTTACGCCTTATTAACTGAAAACTAAAAAACTGGCTACTGAGGACTGGATGCATACGAGCAGGAAAACGAATTATTAACTCACAAAGTCAACCAATAATCACGTCATCTAAAAACTCAACTACTATGGACTGAAAGTCCATAGGTTGACGACAGAGGACTAAAAGTCCTCTCTTATACAATACCACTCACAATACATTTTATTAACTGCACTAAAATTTAATCAATTTGTAGGGTGGATCAAGCGCAGCGGATCCACCCTACTTTTCTTAAAAAGAGTTCAACTATCATTAATACATGTGTAGCAGCTAAAGCCTTGCACTAAAGTGCATAGTTTTAACTAGCGCCTTGGGACAATAAACTTATCACTCTATTTCTGACATTAAAAATAACAACTACAGCTTAGTTAAAAAAACAATTTAATCAGTCTTTTTTATATAAATTTAAACTAAACTATTTAGTTATAGCCACTATAAAAATCATTCCTTGAAAAACATACACAAAATCTTATCAGCTGCGGCATTTTAAATATTTCAACTGCCTACGGAGCCCCTCTTGGACGCAAGATTTATTAATCCGGTGTTACTATCCATACTTAATGTACTGAAAACCATGGCCAATATACAGCCTAGCCAGGGAAAGCCATCACTTAAGACTGACGACAAAGCATTGGGCGCGGTCACAGGTGTTATTGATATGAACGGCAAACAAGCAACAGGCTCGATTGCCATCAGCTTCAGCAAGCCTGCCGTACTGGATATTGGCAAACGTATGCTGCGTACAGATTTTGAAAAAGTCGATGAGCAAATTGAAGATTTAGTCGGTGAAATAGCCAATATGATGGCTGGTGGCGCAAAGGCCAATCTTGAAAATGATGGCTTTGATTTTGAGCTTTCATTACCTAATGTAAAATCAGGTGATGGCCATTTAGTTGCGCATAGCGTGACCGGGCCAACAATCGTGCTACCATTTACCACTGAGTCGGGTGATTTTTTTGTCGAAATATGCTTTAAATAAGCATTCATTCGTTTTTATATAATTGCGAACACATCTCGTCTAAAAAGTTAAATTTTTTATTTACTACCTAACCACTCTTTAGCCTTTCTCATACTCTTAACCACCCTAACTTCCTGACTAAGATGCTGAGAAATAATTAAAAACATTTTTAAAACAGGTTCGCCCAAATCATAATCGGACACCAGAGCAATTTTAGTGCCTTTTCTTTTCTCATCTAACTGCTCTCTTACCTCATTTATTTTTCTCTCTAGCGCAATATCTAAAACACTAAAATCCATTTCAGACAAATCCCAAATAGCATTTACATCTATCGGTATACCCTTTAATGGCAACTCGACATTCATTAGATTTGAATATTCCTCGACGGTTATTTCGCCAATCGCTTTAACGATTAAAATTTTTTGTTCACTATCATATTCAAATTTTATAGACATTTTCTAAATCCTTTTACACAACATAGCCTAGTAAACATTAGTGATTAGTATAGGACACTCGCAAAGAAAACACTTCATCTGGCCCGATCTTAATTACATCATCTGCCGCATTCGCGGTTTCCACACAAATAAATCGAGTATAATCATCTTCTTTTAAATCGGCACTTTGCTCGCACAATTCTTTCCAGGGATTCCAGACCACTGTTGTTTTATTATTTTTGGACTCTATAGAAATAACTTTTTCTGTTTCTTTGTGGATTATTTTAAGCTGATTTGGCACCTCTAAATAAATACGATCAACCTCACCATTAATTAAGACATCGCCATCCTGAATTTTATTTTCTTTTCCGCTATTGCTTTTCGCTTTATCCAGATAAGCGCTCCCATCCAGCCCTAGCACTGCCACCTGATGAATGCTTTTTACCGCGAAATAAGTATGCAACGCCTGGGTAATATTAAACGCCTGCTGGCCTTTATTGTGAGTAGTAAGTTCAAGTTCCAATTGTTTTCCTACGACAATTGTTAGGCTTAGTTTGAAATCATATGGAAATAAATTCTGACTAAGCTCATTCGGCAGTAAACAAATAACGACTTTAGTAGAACCATTTTCCAATTGCTCTGTCGATTCAAGCTGCCACAAACTAGTCCGTGCAAAGCCATGTGCGGGACGCCCCTTGCCTTCGGGGTCAGCACCAAACCATGGCCAACAAACAGGCACACCACCTTTAATGGCCTTAGCTGTTTCGTAAAAGGCTTTATCGCTTAAAAATAATAATTTTTCCGCAGCAACCTGTGCATAAGACAAAACCTGACCACCATATAATGAGATCACCGCTGAGGCATATTTATTGCTGATTTTTATAAACGGAAAACCACTGTGCTCTTCTCTTATTTCGAGAACACCATTGAGTGAAAACTTTTCATTAAGCTCAGACACATTCATATTCTATTCCCGATTGAGTTAATAATGATTTTTATTTGGCACTATCTATTCCAGCGCTGTGGATTACCAATTACTTTTAATTCTTGCTTAATCCAGCCTTCTACCTTTTGCTTAACATCAGCAGGATCCATGCCTAGCGCATTAAATGGCTCACCAATAGAAACAGTGACAATACCTGGGTATTTTATAAAGCTGTGCTTAGGCCAGAACTCACCGCCATTATGTGCAATCGGCAGTACAGGATGCGTAATGCGCGTAGCAAAAATGAAGCCACCTATTTTATATTTACTATCTACGCCCGGAGAAATACGCGTACCCTCTGGAAAAACAATCACCCAACGACCTTGATTTAATTTTTCCTCTCCCTGCTCAACAATTTGATCAACTGCCTTTTTACCCGCATTTCTATCAATTGCAATAGGCTCAATAACGGCCAAACCCCAACCAAACACTGGCACTCGTAATAATTCTTTTTTTAGCACCCAAAGTTGATTAGGCAAAAAGTGCTGAAACGCTAAAGTTTCCCATGTCGATTGATGATTAGATAAAACCAGGCTGGCTTCATTGGGAATATTTTCTTTGCCTTTAATTTTATAATCTAGATTACAAAACCATTTTAAAAAGTGCATATTCATTTTTGCCCAGCTAGACGCAATGCTATAGCGAACCTTTATCGGCGCCCAAAAAAAGCACAATAGGACAGCAACCACAGTTACTACACTGACAAAATGAAACAACCAGAAAACAGTTGATCTTAGATATAACTCTAACTTTGATGACATACGTGAATCATTCACAAAACATTACCAATAATGAACACTTATACTGAAGCAGGCTGCTTCAGTATAACATGTGGTTTATGACTGCAGTCGTGACAAATCAGCTACTTTAATAAACAAACTATGCAACTGATTTAATAGCGCTATTCGATTATGCTTTAACGCTTCATCATCAGCCATTACCATAACTTGATCAAAAAAATCATCAATCGGGTCGCGCAGGCTAGCTAATTGCGTTAATGCATCTGCATACTCCCCCGCCTCCAACTTTGGCATTACATCTGACGACATTTTTTGCAGCTGTTCATTCAAATGTTTTTCGGCAGACTCTTGCAGCAAATCTATGCGAATAAGATTGGGCATATCGCCTTCCACTTTTCGAAGAATATTTCCAATGCGTTTATTGGCAGCTGCCAGGCTTGCAGCTTCATCCATTTTTCTGAATGCATTAACTGCATGGATACGCCTGTCGAAATCAATAGGCCGTGTCGGCTTTAACACCTGCACCGCATCATAAACATCTGGCGTAATATTTTGGCTGGTATAATACACCTTTAGACGATCAATCATAAAGCCAATAACATCATCAATCGCTGCTTTACCATCAACTTGATCAGCATAACCATCAGCGGCATGCACCAACAATGTTTTTAAATCTAAATCTAATTTACATTCAATTAAAATACGCAGCGCACCTAATGCTGCACGGCGCAATGCAAACGGATCTTTTTCACCACTTGGCTTTTGGCCAATCGCGAATATACCTAATAACGTATCCAGCTTATCTGCCAGGGATAATATTTGACCGGTTTTACCTGCGGGTAATTTATCGCCCGCAAAACGTGGCATATATTGTTCATCTAACGCATCAGCCACTTCCTCTACTTCGCCATCATTTGTCGCATAATAACGCCCCATAATACCTTGCAGATCAGTAAACTCATTGACCATCTCAGTCATTAAATCACACTTACACAACAAACCGGCACGCTTCGCATACTCGGCATTTTCACCCAGCTCTTTTGCAATGGCTTCAGCAATGCTTGCCACGCGACGTGATTTATCACCCACTGTTCCCAGCTTCGCCTGGAACACAACTTTGTCTAATGATTCGATATGTGATTCTAATTTTTTCTTACCATCCTGTTCCCAGAAAAATTTAGCATCGCCTAAGCGCGGACGAATAACTCGTTCATTGCCTTCTTTAACTTTAGCTGGATCTTTGCTTTCGATATTACTAATAGTAATAAAGTGTGGCATCAATGAATCACTGGCATCGACTACAGGAAAATATTTCTGATGATCCTGCATCGACGAAATCAAACTCTCAGCGGGCACGTCTAAAAATTCTTTATCAAAATCACCAGACACTGCAACTGGCCATTCAACCAGGCCATTGACTTCCTGCAGCAATGCCTCATCAATTAACGCCTTACCGCCCAACTTTTCTGCCGCCTGCTCTGCCTGCAGTTTAATTGTTTGCATGCGCTCATCACGATCAACCATTACATAACCGGGCGACTTTAAACGGTGCACATAATCTTCTGGTGATTGCAGGTTAATATTTTCCGGGTGATGGAATCGATGTCCACGTGATTCACGACCCGATTTAATACCCAAAATCTCTGCATCAATTACATCGTGGCCAAATAGCATCACAACCCAGTGAACTGGACGTACAAATTCTGCATTACTATCACCCCAACGCATCCGTTTTGGGATAGGTAATTTTGCTAACGACTGATCGACCATAGCCGCAATAAGCTCGGCTGTCGCTTTGCCTTTTTCTTGCGCGCGAAAAACTAACCATTCACCTTTATCGGTGCGCATGGTTTCTAATTCAGCAACTTCAACACCACAACCCCGCGCAAAACCTTGCGCCGCTTTACTGGCATTGCCACTTGCATCAAATGCCGCTTTTACTGCGGGGCCGCGTTTTTCAACATCTAAATCTGCTTGTGATTCACTGACGCCATTGATTAATACTGCTAAGCGACGTGGTGCTGCATAAACATTAACTTTGCCAAATTCTATATTGGCTTCTTTTAAGTTGCTTTCAATTCCCGCTGCAAATGCATCGCTTAATTTATTTAAGGCTTTTGGTGGCAACTCTTCTGTACCAATTTCAACTAATAAGTCACGTGTGCTCATTACACGCTCTCCTTTTTGCTGCTTTTACCGATAGGAAAACCGAGCGCCTCACGGGCATCGTAATATGCCTGTGCAACTGCACGTGACAATGTGCGAACACGTAATATATAACGCTGACGTTCCGTTACCGATATGGCATGTCGAGCATCTAATAAATTAAAGGTGTGCGATGCTTTTAATACTTGCTCGTATGCCGGTAGTGCCAGGCCCTCCTCAATTAAACGCGCGCTTTCTTTTTCGCAGGTATCAAACCAGGCAAACAGAGAATCTGTATCCGCCTGTTCAAAATTGTAATGCGATTGCTCAACTTCGTTTTGGTGGAACACATCACCATAGGTAACAACACCCTGGGGGCCTTTGGTCCAGACCAAATCAAAAATGCTTTTGGCATTTTGAATGTACATGGCCAAACGCTCTAAACCGTAAGTAATTTCGCCGGTAACAGGACGACACTCTAATCCACCTACTTGCTGAAAATAGGTAAACTGCGTTACTTCCATACCGTTTAACCAAACTTCCCAGCCTAATCCCCAGGCACCTAATGTCGGTGATTCCCAGTTATCCTCAACAAAGCGAATATCATGTTCCAACGGATCAAAACCCAGGGCCTTTAAAGACTCCAGATACAGCTCCTGGATATTTTCAGGATTTGGCTTTAATGCAACCTGAAACTGATAGTAGTGCTGCAAACGATTGGGGTTTTCGCCGTAACGGCCGTCTGTAGGCCGACGGCAAGGCTGTACATATGCAGCGCGCCAGGGCTCAGGGCCAATAGAACGCAGGAATGTTGCTGGGTGAAAAGTGCCTGCACCCACTTCCATGTCCAGTGGTTGAATGATAGCGCAGCCTTGCTTCGCCCAATAATCTTGCAGAGCGCCAATTAAGCCCTGAAATGTTGATACATCGTATGCCATTTAAAATCCGATCTGTTGCAGCGGTATTAGAAAATTATAAAGCAGCCAAGTATACCGAATTCAGGGGCTAATAGCCCATTTGAAATAGTGGATTTTGTGCTGAATACGCGCATATTCTGGCGTCATCGCGTTGATTACTGGATAATGGCGCGCCTTTCCAATCAAACCTGCTGTTGAAGCTGCTAATTGTAAGTGACCACCATGCCTGATAAAACCGTCTCTTTACCTGAACTAGCGAGATGGCTCGCCGATGCGCAACGCCCAGCCCACACCCTGACACTGGAGCAGCTATATGGATTTTTGTTTGCCGTCTGTAGCACACCAACTGAGCTAATACACAGTGACTGGATGTCGGCGATTTTTGCCGACCGATTACCTGATGTTAGCGGAACAAATTCTACTCAGGCAGATAAATACTTAAATAGCATTATCAAGCTGCAAAAATCGATTGCGCAGGATATTAATGACTTTTTCGTCGCACTGCCTAAAGCCTGCCGATTAACCGAACCCTTTGAAGCCAACTTTGAAAGCAATGCACTGCATCAATGGGGCCGTGGTTTTGAATTAGGCCTAACGCTTACAGAACACTTCTGGGATGACTGCAAAGCCGAGGCTCAACCACAATCGTTCTGGGCAATGTTGAGCTTCTTTTCTAACTTACAGAATGCACAGGATCTAACCGCTAAATTTCAAAATGGTGCCCTGCCGATTGAAATGGTCACTCGACATATTTTCAGTGAATTCAGTCAATTAATGCAAAGCTACGCTGACCTGGCGAAAAAACACCGGCAGGCGCGTAAAAGCTCGAAAATCAGCATTACCCATTCCAGCATAAAGAACTCTGCGGGCATCCCGATTATGCGCAACTCACAGCCCGTGCAAGACGCCAACCAGCTCATTCAACAGGCATGGGCCAGCCCAGATCCTGTGGAAAAAGTTCAGCTGGCACATTTGGTCCTGCAACAAGACCCAGACAACATCAATGCACTGATGCTACTAGCCCAATGGGAAGCCGCAGACTCTAACGAGCGACGTGACTTATTAAAACGTGCTGTAGACAGTTGTGAGAAAGTGCTCGGTAAGGCGTTCTTCGAGAAAAACACTGGGCGCTTCTGGTTAATACGCGAAACTCGCACCTTTATGGAGGCACTAACCAATCTAGCCAGTACCTATGCCCACCTTAAAGATTACGCTAACGCTATTGCCTGCTATGAACGCGGTATTGTGCTTAACCCTGCGGATAACCAGTTCAATCGTTACCCGCTAAACAACTGTTACCTCACCACTCGCCAATTTACCAAGGCCGCCGCACTCGCCGAACAATTTAAGCACGATAAGGGTGCCTTCTTTTTATTCGACCGGGCACTCACCGCCTTTATTGAACAGGGGGATTGCGCGGACAGTAAAGCGCTGAAAAAACAGGCCCTGGCGCACAATAAATTGGTACCCAAGCTTCTTACCGGCAAGATTAAAATGCCCAGGCGTATGCCTGACAGGCTAGGTTCAGGCGATAAAGATGAAGCCGTATTGTATGCCGCACAGAATACCGAGCTATGGAGAGGCTTTCCTGGCTCTATTAGCTGGTTGCTAAAAAAATAAACCCCACATAGCTAAGGTTTTCAGTTGGTCAGCTAAACAGCAACTACCAGCAAATTCTGCTAAAATGCCCGGCTAATTTTTACATTTTTATCAGGCCCACTATGTCTCAACAACGAAAAGCTGTCGCCCTTATTTCTGGCGGCCTTGATTCCCTGCTTGCCGCTAAAGTTATGCTTGAGCAGGGCATTCATGTGGAAGGCATTAACTTCTTCACTGGTTTTTGCGTAGAGGGCCATACACACGCGATTCGCAAACAGGACAAGGACAAACCTAAACGTAACAATGCACTGTGGTCTGCCGAACAACTCGGCATCAAGCTGCACATCATTGATATTGTTGATGAATACAAAGACGTATTAATCAATCCAAAACATGGCTACGGCAAAAACATGAACCCTTGCCTGGACTGCAAAGTGTTCATGGTAAACAAAGCCAGGCAATGGGCCGATGAAAACGGTTTCGACTTTATTATTACCGGCGAAGTGGTTGGCCAACGCCCCATGTCACAACGTAAAGAAACCATGCCCATTGTGTCGCGTGAATCCGGTGCTAATGACCGATTACTACGCCCTCTTTGCGCGAAAAATTTACCACCTACTTTGCCAGAAACCGAAGGCTGGGTTAAGCGTGAAGAGATGTATGGGTTCTCTGGTCGTAACCGTAAACCCCAAATGGCGCTGGCTGCTGAATTTGGTTTTAAAGATTACGCAAAGCCTGCCGGTGGCTGCTGTTTTTTAACGGATGAAAGCTACTCTGCAAAATTAGTCGACTTATGGGACGCTCGCGGCTCCCGTGAATATGAAATGGACGACATTATGCTACTTAAAGTTGGTCGCCATATACGCCCCGCTCCTCATTACAAATTAATTGTGGGCCGTGAAGATGGCGAAAATAAGTTCTTACAGGGTTATAAAAATAATTTTATTTCGTTTAAGACAGTAAACGTTCCCGGCCCATTAACTTTATTAGATGGTGTCGCTACAGATGACGATTTAAAAATTGCCGCACAAATTGCTGCGCGTTTTTCTCAAGGGAAAAATGCAGACAGCGTCACCATCGAGGCCCGGCGCATTAATGGTGACACAAGCATTCTGGAAGTTAAACCGATGACAGCGGAAGAAGTAAAACCTGAGTGGTATGTATGACCATGGGTCAGTTTTTTATCACTTTTAACATGCTTTGCACGAACCATCCCTGGCTTGGCAAAGCAACGATTCTAAAAAATGTCATTTTTCAGAATCCCCCAAAATCAATTACTGGCGTAATCGATTTTGTTGGCGCATCCATGTGCCAATCGACTTTTACACTTCGTGCAAAAGTCTCTCTTAGAATTTATGGAGATTAATCAGTTGGCACATTATGAATTAGATGCCCGCCGTATGTTTTGCCCTATGCCGGTTATACGCACACAAGACAAGGTAAATGAACTACAAGCTGGAGACACCCTGGAAGTAGCGGCTACTGACCCCGGCGTATTAAGTGACATCCCGGCCTGGTGCCGCATTAATGGTCACAAAATTTTAGACACACGCGAAGTAGATGATGAGGTATTTGTTTTAGTTGAAGTCTGCGAATCTAATTAGGCATAAGCAGGCATTGATGCAAAGCCATGCGCTGGCTTTCTATACTGCACCGTTACTTCATATTTTTTCTCACTCACATTTACGTCATACCATTCAGAGCATGCGTTCAAGGCGTCTTTAATAGAAGAAAAATAAGATAACACATGTCCCGACTCTGTCATTAGAACGATGGTGCTGTCACTCCATTCACGAATATAAAATTTCATCTTGTAAGCCTCTTTTGAAAATAACATGGGCCCATTATTAATAGTAAATCTGACTATTACGTTAACAAAATATGACAATTTAGTTACATTAGTCTCAAGGTTAGGTTAGTTTTGTTTTGTTCAGTAACATTAGTCTCTAACTGAACTTCTAAGGTTCGCCTGCTGGCGCCTTACTTCTCTATGAAAGCCATCCCTGGCTTTCACCCTTCGGGCCATGCAGAGCATGTTCAAAAACGCTCCCCGCGTTTTTAGTTCCAACAGCGGCAAAGAAGTAAGCAAGAAATCGCCGTTCTGAGTGCCTTGCCCTAATTAAAAAGCTAATTAGGGTTCCCGGAAATTCTGCGAATGAATATTTAGATTTTGTTCTGTGAAGTTGAAGCTTCGTTGCCGGGTCGTATCGATGCGCCGTCCTGGCTTATCGCCACTCAAAATCACGTCCGTGTGATTTTTCCCCTGGGGAGAAACAATTTTCGGCAAGTCACAGGGAAGTTTGTCGCAAGCCCATTTTAAAAATCGTAATTAAATAGAATCAACTTTACTGTAAGAGCGCAGCTTTAGCTCGCGAACCGCCGAACGAATATCGTCAGCTAAAGCTAACTCCTACAAAAAAATAAATGTTATCGTCATTCCAGCATGCATCTAGCTGGAATCCAGTGACATTGAATTACATAAAGATGCTGGATCCCTGACAAAAACATTCAGGGATGACAATATTTTTTATAAACCGAAGTAATAAGTTTCAGTCTGGCAACAATCCGACCTGTTGCTAGCTGAAAACTGTACAACAATAGGGGCAATTCCACAGGGATGTGGAATTGAGTTTCGAATAAGCCCGGACGGCGCATCGAAACGACCCGGCAAAAGAGAAATTAACTAACAGTTAAATAAATTTACGAAAGGAGTAATACACAGTTTTCAGGAACCCTCATCGCTTTTTATGAGGGCTAGCGACAAAGGCGAGCGGGCTTTTTGCTTACTTTTTGGGCTGTAGCACTAAAATGCGGGGAGCATTTTAGAACATGCTCTGCATGGCCCGAAGGGTGAAAGCCAGGGATGGCTTTCATACAAAAGTATGGCGCCAGCAGGCGAACCTTAGATATTCAGTTTAAGACCAAGGCGACTGAATAATATAGATCCCAGCTATTGTTCTTAATAAGCTTACAATTTTTACTCTAACCCTAAATATTATAACGCCTAGACAAGTAGCCCGATATCCAGACTGCAAATCATAGTGATTAGTAGCGCAAATTAAAAGAATCATAGAAGTTAAGGGTTATTTGTCCACTTGACCGTTATAATTGCTCTCTTAATTTTTTTACTTCATATTCACTAATATTTAATATTAATGAAATTTTAAAATAACTTAAACCTTCTTCTTTTAATTGTTTAATAAGTCGGATTTTAGCTGAGATAGTATTTTCGTTGGTTAGATCTGTGTCTCCGCCTTCCATAATTAACTGTGTATATTGCTGTGCTGGTGTTTGAAAATATGCAGGTGAGACAACTTTATAAGAACGAGTACCTGCGTAGCCTAGAAAAGCAGAAATTAAACGCAGTAGATTTAATGTTAATACATATTCATTAAAAGGCTTAATAGCAAGTGCGTTTAGAGCTCCTTCGCTGTAATGGGCCAATATTTCTTTATGCCTTGTATTTGTTTCAATTTCTTGGATATCCTTAATTATTTTTATAATGGCTTTTTTATACCATTTCTTTCTTGTAGATTCAGTATGCACTTGACCGGCAATATGAAATGCTTTGTCACCAAATAGTGATTGCATGGTTCTTTCAAATAACATTTCATTATTAATAGCCATATTATTTATATTTTAACTCTAACGACTGTTCAATAGAACTATTTCCTGTTATCAGTCTGTCAAACACCCACAACCACCAATTTATAATTACTCCGCCGACGCAAACCCTGCATTTCTTTTTTCCCAAGAACCTAAAAACACAATACTCACCAACACCACGCCTAACAACGGCAACACACCCATATTAACAACACGCCAGCCAAAATGATGTTGCAAATATCCTGCGGATAGAGATGCCGCCGCAACCGTTGTAAAAATAATAAAATCATTAAATGCCTGAACTTTAAAACGTTCAGAGGGATGATAAGTCTGCGTTAGCAATGCCGTAGAACCGACAAACAAAAAATTCCAGCTAAGCCCTAACAACGCCAGAGCAATCCAGAAATGCAGTAACGTTGTACCATTTAAATTAACTAATACACATGCAAAACCCAACAAGGCGCCCACGAACATTACTTTCAATTCACCTACTTTTTGAATCAATGTGCCGGTAAAAAAAGACGGCGCAAACATAGCCAGTACATGCCACTGTATTACAAATGACGTTTCAGAAAAGCCATGCATATTATGCTGCATGGCTAATGGTGTTGCGGTCATTACAAAACTCATTACACCGTAACCCAGCATTCCACAAATAACAGCGACTACCCACATCGGCTGTTGTGCTATTTCTTTTAACGACCTTTTTTGTTCTGTAAATTTTTCATCTCGGTGATCTGGCAGTTTTAATAAACTTAAGCCAATAATCGCCAAAAAATACAAGCCCAGCAATGATGCATAACTACCGGCAAATGCAACATCACCTAAACTATCACGGGTATAATTGGCTAAATTTGGGCCGATGACTGCCGCAATTACACCACCGACTAAAACATAAGAAATCGCCTTACTTTTTAAATCTTTTGCAACCGCATCTGCCGCTGCAAATCGAAAATAATTGGCAAAGCCATTGAACATGCCAATTAATGCAATACCCACAGTAAAACCAATGAATTGATGATGCATAATTGAGTAGGTTGAAATTATCGCACCACTAATCGCAAACAATGTTGAAAACAAAAAACCCGCTTTTCGCCCAATACGCTTCATCAGCATGGCCGCTGGAATACTGGTAAGCATGACTGCAATAAACATAACCGCTAGGGGAATAGTCGATAATGATTTGTCCTCCGCCAATTCATAGCCAACCAGTGCCGACGATGCAATTAAAAGCGATGCGCCACTCATAGACATTGCCTGGCAAAAAGCCAGCACGGGTATGTTCCTGGAAAATGCACTCATATCGCTTTTTCTCTTAGCATGTTAAATTATTTATTAACCATATTACTAACGCTGCCAATGGCACAACTAACGAATGATTTCGCTTTAGCCTTAGCCGCCGTAATGCCTTCCGTCGTACCTGATTTTGGATAACCCATTTTTAATAGCATTGCGCTAAAATCGTCATGTACATTTTCCGTTGCCTCAATAACAACTATACCTTGTTCTATATCTACTTCGACCGACTCTACCCTGGCGTCAGCCAGAAGCTTTTTCTTGATACTGCCTGCACAGCCACCACATTTAATATTTTCTACTGTAATTGAAACCTTCATTTAAAAACCTCTAACTTTAATTATTTATAAAGAATGTCTATTGCTGACTTGCATGCGACGCCCTTAGACACGACAATATCGACTGCATTTTCTAACATTATTTAATTCCTGTGGATATAAACAGCTTACAACGTAAAAAAGAAATGGACAAAGCCACCTGGTGGGGGATTATTGTCAATCTACTGCTGTCCGTTGGAAAACTGGTAGTCGGTTACATTGGCCACTCACAGGCACTGATTGCCGATGGCCTACATTCACTCTCTGATCTTATCTCGGATGGCATGGTTCTCATGGCCACGCATCACTCTAACAGTGATGCCGATGAAGACCACCCTTATGGCCATGCGCGCTATGAAACATTTGCCACCATCACACTGGCTATTTTACTGACTGTTGTGGGTATCGGCATCGGTATTGATGCAGCGTACCGCTTAATGGATTCTCAAAGCCTTGCCATTCCTGCAATGATGACACTATGGGTTGCTGGCGCATCCATTTTAAGCAAAGAAATACTCTTTCAATACACGATGATAGTCGCGCGTCGCGTGAAATCGAAAATGCTGGAAGCCAATGCATGGCACCACCGCTCGGATGCTATTTCCTCTATTGTTGTGTTTGCAGGTATTGCTGGTGCGATGTGGGGCTACCCCATGCTGGACTCTATTGCTGCCATTGTTGTTGCCGTAATGATTTGCAAAATAGGCTGGGACCTCGGCCACCAGAGCTTCCAGGAACTGGTGGATACGGGGCTAGACACTGAAACACTGGCGCAGATTAGCAGCACCATTCGAGATATTAATGGCGTCAATGAACTGCATATGCTGCGCTCTCGCCGTATGGGGCACAATGTTTTAGTCGACGTACATATTTTAGTTTCGCCTCGACTTAGCGTATCTGAGGGCCATCAAATCTCTGAGGCCGTAGAAGCGGCTTTAACCCAAAACTTCGACGATATTAACGACGTGACGGTTCACATTGACCCTGAAGACGATGAACACACTGAAAATAGCTGCAAGCACCTACCACTGCGAAATGAGGTGATGCTGGGTCTGCAGAAGCAGTGGGTAGAAATAGTTGAGACACAAGAGCTCATAGATATTACCCTGCACTATCTGGATGGGGCTATAAATTTGCAACTAACACTGCCCCTTAAATTACTCAAACAAGATTCTGATTCACAGCGTATCCAACAACAAATTGAATCCGCCAGTAAAAAACTAGAATGCATCGGTTCAGTTGAGATCTTGTATAAATAGCACCAAAATGGTGCGCTATTGAGGACGGCGCCCCAATATTGGGCGCTCAATGACAAATTGCAACGTAATAGCCTGCTTAATATGATTTAACTTATGGCATATTTCATGCAAAATATCCGACGGCTACTTTTAACAAAGAATCAGGAAACCTGTCGCATTTAGGTCTTATCGTTTTGCCAAACGGCAGCACTGTAAATAGCCCCTAAATCCGACAAGTTTCAGATTTAAACAAATACCACTTTTGGAGACAACACATGTCAGACATGACTGTTAATGACGTTTTACAAATGATGAAGGACAACGAAGTTAAGTTCGTTGATTTTCGTTTCACAGACCCACGCGGCAAAGAACAGCACGTTTCTGTTCCTGCTCACACTATTGATGAAAGCACTTTTGAAGAAGGCAAGATGTTCGACGGTTCTTCAATTGAAGGCTGGAAAGGCATTAATGAATCAGACATGATTATGATGCCTGATCCATCGACTACTTTCATGGACCCGTTCTGCGAAGAAGCGACGATGAACATTAGCTGCGACATCATTGAGCCTGCAACGATGCAAGGCTACGAACGTGACCCACGCTCTATTGCTAAGCGCGCTGAAGAATACTTAAAATCGACTGGCATTGCAGACACCGCTTACTTCGGTCCTGAAAACGAATTTTTCGTATTCGACTCTGTAACCTGGGAAAACTCAATGGGTTCAGTTAGCTACAAGATCGGTTCTGAAGAAGCGGAGTGGAGCAAAGGCATTCAGACTGAATCTGGCAACCTGGGTCACCGCCCTGGCGTGAAAGGCGGTTACTTCCCAGTGCCGCCAGTTGATTCACTTCAAGACCTACGTTCTGCCATGTGTTTAGTAATGGAAGACATGGGCGTTCCAACTGAAGTTCACCACCACGAAGTTGCAACGGCTGGGCAGTGTGAAATTGGCACTGTATTTAACACCCTGGTTAAAAAAGCAGACGAAGTTCAGAAAACTAAATACGCGATTCACAACGTTGCCCATGCTTACGGCAAAACAGCAACGTTTATGCCTAAGCCATTAGTTGGCGACAACGGTAACGGCATGCACGTGCATATGTCACTCGCTAAAGACGGCACCAACCTGTTCACGGGTGATTTATACGGCGGCCTGTCTGAAACAGCTTTGTTCTACATCGGCGGCGTTATCAAGCACGCTCAGGCATTGAATGCCTTTGCTAACCCTTCAACTAACTCTTATAAGCGTTTAGTTCCAGGTTTCGAAGCACCTGTTATGTTGGCATACTCTGCACGTAACCGCTCTGCATCTATCCGTATCCCTTACGTTACTAACCCTAAGGGTCGTCGTATTGAAGTGCGTTTTGGTGACAACACAGCTAACCCATACCTGTGCTTCGCGGCATTCTTAATGGCTGGCCTTGATGGCATCGAAAACAAGATCCACCCCGGCGATGCTATGGATAAGAACCTGTATGACCTTCCTCCTGAAGAAGAAGCGTTAATTCCACAGGTTTGTAACTCTTTAGATCAGGCACTCACTGCTCTAAAAGCAGACACTGCATTCCTCACTAAGGGCGGCGTGTTTACTGAAGATCAAATCGCAGCTTACATACATTTGAAAGATGAAGAAGTACAACGTTTGCGTCAGGCAACTCACCCTGTTGAGTTTGACATGTACTACTCTCTATAAACGTTTAATCGTTTTAGTGCTTAAAAAGCCCCGCATTGCGGGGTTTTTTTTGCTCTAACAAAACTATCAAACACAGCATAAATGAGTTCGGTAAAACATTTTTACATGAACCAGCTCACCTCTCTCACGCAAATATTTTGCACCTCGATGAAAACCATCTACTATCCATAGTATGAAATCATTCCTTTCCAAATTTATATTATTGCTTCCTTTAATATTTTCTACCTCCGTGTATAGCGAAATGTACAAATGGGTGGATGAAGAAGGTAATACCAATTATTCAGATAAGCAACCATTCAAAAATGCCTCTAAACATATTGCGCCTGACATCAATACGACTCCGGCCATTAAAGCCCCGAAGCCACAAGCCATTGAAGAAAACACAAAGGAAGCGGTATACCAGTTTTTTAAAATAACCTCGCCTGAACACAAGGCGACCATTCGAGACAATCAGGGCAATTTCTCAATCAGCCTCGCCATTCAACCCCCGCTCAATACCGCACAGGGCCATTATATAAGCGTATTACTTGATAACAAACTCGCGCAGGATAAGCTCACTGGTTTAAGCGCGCAATTGAGTAATATTGACAGAGGAACGCACCAAATTACCGCCTCAATAAAAAATAAACAGGGCAAAACTTTATTAAGCACAAAAAACATCACCATATACATGCACCGTAGGTCGGTGCTAAACCCACCGCTTTTGCAGACGCCCAATCAGGCCGCACCACTTTAGTGCGAAAGGGCGATAACTCCTGCTATACTTCCTCCTTATTTGAACAAAGCCTGTTGCAGGCGACACAGCATAGCTTGCATAACAAGAAATTAACCATCTGTTTTTTATAAGATTTTTGCTTCTTATAAAAAATTATTCACTTTGGTTCAATTATTGCTACTTAGCACCTTATGAGCGCAAAAAAAAATTCCACATCGACTTACCAGCAAACCATTCTAGACAACCTGAGCACCGCGATTGTCTTACTGGCTAATGACATGCGCATTGAGTATATCAACCCCGCCTGTGAAAATTTACTTCAGGTATCTAGCAGGCAAGCCATTGGAGCCTCGCTTGAAAAGGTGATACTCGTTGATGAGTCATTTGAAAAACGCCTACTTAACGCAATTACCGACCTTCAGCCTATTTCAGAATATGAGTCGAGTATTATGCTGCCTGATGGCCGCAAACTAATGATTGATTACGTACTGACCCCGTTACAGCTTGCTGATAATAAAATCCAGCTCATGCTGGAAATCTCTCATATGGATCGACACATTCGCATCACCCGAGAAGAGAAACTGCTGACCGAACAAAGCGCTACACGTAATTTAGTACGCGGCATGGCACATGAAATTAAAAACCCACTGGGCGGGCTACGCGGTGCGGCACAATTACTGGAACGTGAATTGCCCAGCGAAGAACTCAAGGAATACACACAAATCATTATTGGCGAAGCCGATCGATTACAATTACTGGTCGACCGCATGCTTGGCCCCAATAATGTCCCCAAAAAACGCAACGTCAACATTCATCAAATACTCGAGCGCGTGCGCCAGTTAATAACGGTCGAGCTTGCATCTGAAGAACATATTCATTTTAAGCGTGATTATGACCCCAGCCTTCCAGACATTATGGCTGATTCAGATATGATGATTCAGGCGGTGCTAAACATTACGCGCAATGCCGTACAAGCACTTGCCGGAAATGGCGAGATCACCTTAAAAACAAGGCCTTTACGCCATTTCACCATTGGCCATACACACCATAAGCTGGTTTTACAAACCGATATTATAGACAACGGCCCGGGCATTCCAGATGATATACGAGAACAAATTTTTTACCCTATGGTGACGGGTAGAGCCGAAGGAACAGGGCTGGGGCTTTCTATAGCGCAATCTTTAATCAATCAACATGACGGCCTTATTAAGGTAAGCAGCCACCCAGGGGAAACTATTTTTACCATTTACCTGCCCCTGTCAACAAACACGGAGAACACACATGGCTGAACATCACATATGGGTAATAGATGATGACCCTTCCATTCGATGGGTGCTAGAGAAGGCTTTAAAGAGCGCCGGACTGCAAGTAAGTAGTTTTGAGACAGCAGATGCCGCGCTGGAATATTTAGAACGTTCTCAGCCGGACGCAATCATTACCGACATTCGTATGCCGGGCATGGATGGCCTGGATTTTCTCGATGCTGTAAAACAGAAATACCCTGAAATTCCTGCGATTATTATGACCGCTCACTCCGATCTGGATAGTGCCGTATCAGCCTACCAGGGTGGTGCATTCGAATATTTACCCAAACCATTTGATATTGATGAAGCCGTTGATCTTGCCTTTCGCGCCTGCAAAAAAAGTGAAGAATATGCTGAAAAGCACGGCGCCAATGGCAAAATGGATACACCCGATATTATTGGTGAAGCACCGGCTATGCAGGAAGTGTTTCGCGCTATCGGCCGATTATCTAAATCCAATATCACGGTTTTAATTAACGGCGAGTCTGGCACCGGTAAGGAACTCGTTGCCAGTGCTCTGCACAAACACAGCCCTCGCGCAAACCAGCCGTTTATTGCCATCAATACGGCCGCTATTCCCAAAGATTTATTAGAGTCTGAATTATTCGGCCATGAACGTGGCGCTTTTACAGGCGCTACCGCACAACGCCGTGGCCGTTTTGAACAAGCTGATGGCGGCACCTTATTCCTTGATGAAATTGGCGATATGCCCGCCGATTTACAAACCCGACTACTTCGCGTTTTGGCCGATGGACAGTTTTATCGGGTTGGCGGGCATACGCCTATCAAAGCGAATGTGCGCATTATCACCGCAACACACCAGGATTTAGAACAGCGCGTTAAACAGGGCCTGTTCCGTGAAGATTTATTTCATCGTCTCAATGTTATTCGCATACACATCCCGCCGCTGCGCGAACGCAAGGAGGACATACCCGCGTTACTGCGATTATTTTTGGCACAGGCCGCTGAGGAAATTCAGGTAGAGCCCAAAATACTATTACCTGATGTTGAAGCCTATCTTTCAAGCCTTGACTGGCAAGGCAATGTCCGCCAGCTGGAAAATAGCTGCCGCTGGATAACCGTTATGGCCTCCAGCCGCGAAATACACATGTCGGATTTACCCCCTGAACTTTTACCAGAAAGCATTAGCAGCACTGAAACACCGGCGAAAAACTGGGAAGACGGTTTACAAAGCTGGGCAGAAACTCAGTTAATGCTGGGGAAAAAAGATATTTTAAGCGAAGTACAACCCAGGTTTGAACGTATTTTAATTAATGCCGCCTTAGCTAAAACCAATGGTAAACGCCAGGAAGCAGCCAAATTACTGGGCTGGGGGCGCAATACGCTAACGCGCAAGATTAAAGAGCTGGATATGGAATAGCTCACCCGATCAACCGCTACACACAAAAAGGCCTGCTAATGCAGGCCTTTTTAAAATCACTTAATTCTAGAAGCTTATAGTTTCTTACAAATAGTCAAGTTAGTTGCAGCTTGGCTATAAATAGGGCCTGCAACATTCTGCCTAAGCTCACCCGTATTAGCGATACCATCATCAAGTTGTCTATCTAAAATTTCACCAATTTTACCTGGCATTACTTGCATACAAATGGTTGTTCCACTCATCCCATTTCCACCATTGCTAACATAAATTTCACCACCAAAGGCGTGAATAGGGTTATTTGCACCTGTACCCGCAACCAGGCCAGACGCTCGCAAATGCTCCCATACATCTGGTCGTTCACCACCATCAACAACGCCATCACCATCACCATTCGTTAAACCCCAACGAGCCGCCGCATTTACATCATCACCTGGTAGTGCACTATAACGATCCAGGTATGAATAAATTGCAGCCGCAACACCATTATAATCATTCGATGTGCGCTTTATTTTAGAATTAGTAATCATCTCCTGACCTTTAAGCACACCGCCCAAAAGCAAACCAATGATAACCAATACAATGGCTATTTCTATAAGTGTAAAGCCGGCCTGTTTTTTCATAATTCAATCTCCAGTGGGAATTATTCTATTAATCAATGTTTGATAGCATATAAAGCATAGTCCATACCAAAACCATTTACTACATTGAATTCAATGGCTTATAGAAACAACATGATTTTTTGGATTAAATTCTGTTGAAATTTCAACGGATTAAAGCTAGCTTGTGTTGAAATATCAACAAATGACCGTAAACCAACACCTATGCCCTACCTTCACCTACTTAAAAATATAAATCTCATTACCAGGTTCGAATTCAGCAACCTGGGCTTAATGCTTCTACTACTGCTTTTAGCATTACAAGCGGGCGCTAATAATTATTTAATCTCATCTTTACTAATTGCACATATAGGCTTCTTTCTATTATGGCAACCCGCATTGAACGCCTCTCAACAAGTTCATATAAAAACATTCTTACCTATTATATTTATTAGTGCTGCACTGTACTGGATACTGGGTGACTGGTTTATTGCTTTATGGATTATTTTTTTAACAGGCCTCACTAGCGGTAGTGCTCTGGTTAATGGCGTACAGCGTTCTTTATACGCGTTAGCTGCGGTTATTTTATTTTTACAATTAAGCTTAATGCTCACACCGCGATTATTTAAACTTGAAGTATTAGACCCGGCTATTAATCAAACTATTTTTTACTCTATCTTCACCGCTTGTATATTTCTTATATTTTGGCCTAACAAGAAAAACCGTAGCGTAAAAATTGATTATTTACACAGTTTACTCATTAGCTTCGGTCTATTTAGTTTTTATATCACCAGCATACTCATTAGCTTTACCTCGCATATTTATTATTTACAGTCTTTATTAATTACCGCCTTATCTATCGGTTCCATTTTATTATTGCTTAGTATTATATGGCTACCACGATATGGTATTTCTGGCATTGGGCAGATCTGGGAACAACATATCCTTAATATAGGCAACCCATTTGAAAACTGGGTAAAACAAACGTCACTACTCGGAAAAAACAAAAAGATAACGCCTGAATTATTTTTAAAAAACAGTATTGAACACTTGTTAACACTTTCATGGGTAAGTGGTATAGATTGGACGGATAGCGAACATGCAGAATTATATGGTTCCGTTAGCAAGCACCATACATTATATGAAGAAAATGATATTAAAATGACACTATACAGTCATACGCCTATGGGTTCCGCATTAAAAATACACGCTCAACTACTCATGCACTTAATGAGTTATTTTTACACCTCAAAATTACGCGAGATAACACTTAAAAATCAAACCCATTTAAAAGCGGTATATGAAACAGGCTCGAAACTCACGCATGATATAAAAAATATTTTACAAGCCCTACAGGCATTAACTGGCGTTGTTCAAGCTTCAGAAAAACCCGAGGATAGTTACCAACTAATTAGTAAACAACTACCGCTACTTACTCAACGATTACAAAACACACTCGATAAATTACAAACAAAAACAGATACTGGACGCAGTATAAAGAATATCGATATCTGGTGGAAAGAGTTACAAAGCAGATATCACGGCAGAGAAATAAATTTTATTGGTGATACAAATTCAAATGCAAACATTGATACTGATGTATTTAATAGCATTCTTGAAAATCTATTAGAAAACGCAAGAAATAAGCGCCGCATAAAACCCGACACCAAAATAACGACTCATTTAGAAATCATAAATGAACATCCTGTTATTAGCGTTTCCGATAACGGCGACCCTGTACCCACTTCAAAAGTAGATAAATTATTTAAGCAGATACTGCCGTCAAAAGATGGCTATGGAATAGGCCTATATCAATCAGCTCAGCTAGCTGAACGAAATGGTTACACACTAGAACTAATTAATAATGAACCCAAAAAGGTCTGCTTTAGAATTTCACCTACGAGCTAGGCAAGAATATCTGGAATAAGTTGATTTTCAATTTTAAGAATCAATTCTTTCAGTTTTAGCTTACGTTTTTTTAAGCGCTGCAATTGCATTTGCTCCATTCCACCTGCCATTTGCAAGCGATGGATAACATCATCCAGATCACGATGTTCTAAAACCAGCTCATCTAATTTTTCACGTAACATAGCTTGATCTATTTCTGACATGGCTAACCTGCTTTATATAATGAGCAAAACATAAACAAACGATTAAATTATTCTTTTTCAAAATCTAAACAAACTGAATTGATGCAGTATCTTAACCCTGTTGGCTGAGGCCCATCTTCAAACACATGACCCAAATGCGCATCACACTTAGCGCAACGCACTTCAATGCGTACCATTCCATGCGCTGTATCTTTAATTTCAGTAATGCATTGTTCATTTACTGGCTGCCAAAAACTCGGCCAACCACTACCTGAATCGTATTTTTCTTGTGAGGTAAATAATGGCTCATTACAACAAATGCAATGATAAATACCAGAGTCTTTATTTTGATAATAAGCGCCACTGAAAGGCGCCTCTGTTCCATGTTGCCGTGTAACTCTGTAGGTCACATCATCCAGGCTTGCTTTCCATTCTTCTTCGGTTTTGCTAATTTTTTTCATTACTTTGCCCGATACATTTATTATGCAAAGCATAAATCAGTACAGCTGTACTAATACTTATGTAATTTAAGTGAACAGCTATTTATAAATTATTAACTTACACTTTAACATTGTTGCCAGGGTAATCCTCTAAAGCGCCAGCCGCCAACTGAACTACGGTGATGCTCGTTATCACGATCACCTTCAAAACCCTCATCAATATGACATACGTTATGAAAACCAGCCTCAAGCAAAACATTACCCGCGTCAACAGATCGTTTTCCGCTACGACAGATAAGAATAATCGGTGGCGTGCTCTCTCCTTGATCGCATACCCCACCCAGCATTAATTGACGTACTTCTTTGACAAAATCAGGGTTCACATCCCAATCTGGCTCATCAATCCAGGGGACATGAAGTGCATCTGTAGGGTGCCCTACAAATAAAAACTCCATATTAGAACGAATATCAATAAGCAATGCACTGGGAACATCCTGCAAAATCTCAAAGGCTTCTTGAGGAGAAAGGTGGTTTAGCTGATCATGCTTAAGATTTGACACGCTTGTTACACTCCCTTTTTAAGATTTCTCATTTCTTGAAAAACGGCTTTAAATACATTAACCCATTTTTCACTAAATTGCTGCCCAGAGTGCTTACCCAATTCAATTGCAGCGCGTAATAATGGCCGTTTTAAAAGCATTGCATGTGCTCGCTCATGTGATCTGGCATCGACCATGTCTACGATAGCTATTATCTTTGCACCCTCACAAATTTCCGTATCTTTTAAGCCATAAGGATAACCCTTACCATCAACTTGCTCATGGTGCTGCAACACCATTAACGAGGCATCACGCCAGTTAATCATATAACGCATTAACTCATAACCAATCACCGTATGCTGCTGAATTTGATCCCGTTGCTCATTGGTCAATACTGTTTGGCTATTAATTAACTCCAGGGGCAATAAGGCCATTCCCGCATCATGCATATAAACTGCGGCTGCCAACTGATTCGGATCAACTGGGCGCCCGGCTTGATCATTCATTTTTAACGCCAGGCGCAGCATACGATGCACTCGACCACGCCAATAATTGGCCCTGCCTTCTAGTGGCTCTGATAGCGCACGAAAGAAAATAAAATCATCACTTTCTTCTACACCATAAGCTGCCAGCTCTTCTTCATCTGGCATGTCTTTAGAAAATAAATTGATAAGCGTGTCGTTGTTGGTAATAGCGGTTTCAATAATTTCCATGCTGGGGTCTAGCAATAGTAACGCATCTTTAATAACGCCATTTCTACTTGATTCGTCCGCCGTACTAATCGCGTCAATCCCTTCACATATTTTAGGAAAACGCGTCATTAATACACAACGCTCATCATCACCATCAATGATTTTTTCAATCACCTTTTTAATATCATCAACGGCGAGCAAAATCAGGTCACTGAGAACAGTTTCAAAGTGGAGGCGTTTTTCACGTACAGCTTGCAATAAGCCACTCAAGCTTTGCGTTAATGGCTGCATGCTGCTTAAGCTAATACCTGGTAAGGCTTGCTGAATAACCAAAAGCCCCTGCTGGAGCTCTTTTAATTGTTTCTCATCATCGGGCGATAACTCTAGCATGAGCAAGGCTTGCTCAATTTGCTGTTGTGATGATGAGTAACTAGCGAAAAAACCGGACAATGCACTAGCATCTATGTCCTCAGCTTGATCGTTAGAGTTTAATTCTGACATTACTTCCCCCTAAACCGTGGAGAAACCCACCGGGAACATTCCAAATTATAGATAGTATTCTAATTTTTGCTCCCGTCTATTCTGACTAACGGGGCATTTATTGAGCCAAAAGCTCCAATTCTTCACTCTTTAACAACCAGTTTTCTTCTACATTAGATAACTCTGTACCTACCTCGGCACGCTTTCTTGAATAACTTTCCATTTGTTCGCGGTTTTCAGCTTGGTACATAGTTGGCTCGGCCAATGCCGTTTCTATCTCATCCATCTGTTTCTGTAGCTCCTGCATCCTCTTTTCCAGCTGCTGAAGCTGTTTTTTCATTGGCTGAAGAAGCTTGCGCTGCTCTGCTTGCTGCTGCCTGAGCTCTTTCTTGTTAAGCGCTCGATCAGTATCTTCATCGGCAACAATTGAATCACTATCGCCTTTAGGCTGCATCAACCAGTTTCTATATGCATCCAGGTCATCATTAAATGGTGATATTTTTCCATTATCAACCAGTAAAAATTGATCCGTCACCGAACGCAATAAATGACGATCATGTGAAACCAGCACCATGGCACCTTCATATGATTGCAAGGCCATTGAAAGAGCATGACGCATTTCAAGGTCCAGATGATTGGTCGGCTCATCAAGCAACAACAAATTCGGCTTAGTATAAATAACTAGCGCTAATACCAGGCGCGCTTTTTCACCACCCGAAAATGGCGCAACAGGTTCCAGCACTTTATCCCCATGAAAATTATACCCGCCAAGATAGGTACGAATTTGTTGTTCTGTTAGTTTAGGATCCAGCCTCTGCATGTGAAGTATCGCACTTGCCTGGGGATCCAATTGCTCTAGTTGATGTTGTGCAAAGTAACCAATATTTAATTCTGATGACTGCTCAAAATCACCTTTTTGTGGCTTAAGCTCACCGGCTAATAATTTTATTAAGGTTGATTTCCCTGCCCCATTATGCCCAAGCAAAGCGATACGATCACCCGGCAACAAACTTAAGCTCGCCGAATCTAAAATTTGTAGATCACCATAGCCAATGCTCACTTCATCTAAACGTATTAATGGATGAGGTAATTTTGCAGGTTTATAAAATTTAAAATGAAACGGTGAATCAATATGTGCAGCCGATATAAGTTCCATCCGCTCTAGTGCTTTGACACGGCCCTGTGCCTGCCTGGCTTTGCTCGCCTTAGCTTTAAAGCGACGAATAAAACTTTCTATATGCTCAACTTCACGCTGCTGTTTTTCATATTGAGATTGTTGTAAGGCTAACTGCTCTGCACGTATTTTTTCAAACGCGCTATAGTTCCCGGTATACATTTTGGCTTTTTGTTGTTCTATATGAACGATATGAGTGGTTACTTTATCGAGAAAATCACGGTCATGTGAAATAAGTAACAAGGTACCTTGATAATTTAATAACCACTGTTCTAACCAGATAACCGCATCCAAATCGAGGTGATTGGTTGGTTCATCTAATAACAATAAATCTGAACGACACATTAAGGCCTGTGCAAGATTCAAACGCATTCGCCAGCCACCAGAAAAACTATTGACCGGGTTATTTATTTGTTCCGGCTTAAAGCCAAGCCCCAGCATAAGTTTGCCCGCACGTGAATCTGCGGTATAAGCGTCAATCTCTTCCAGCAAACTATGACATTCAGCCTGAACTAAACCATTATTTTCTATTTCTGCTGCAGCAAGCCTGGCCTGTGTTTTTCTTAAAGCCGCATCACCATCTAGTACATAATTAATAGCACTTCGTTCAACGGCGGGTGTTTCCTGAGCAACATGAGCTATAACCGTACCGGGTGGCAAACTAAAGTCGCCAGCATCGCTATGTATCTGCTTAAGAATTAATGCAAACAAGCTGGATTTACCACAACCATTCGAGCCTGTTACGCCAACACGATAACCACGATGCACAGTAAAGCTCGTATCTTCAAATAAAACACGAGGGCCACGACGAATCGCCAGCTTAATAAATTCCAGCATATTATTTTTTACTTATCGTTTAAATGCCTGAGCTAAGGCATCGGCCATCGCAGAGTTTCCGACACTGCCTTGCGACTGATTATCTTGCGCAGACTTATTCGGGCGTTTTTTAGTGTCTCGTTGAATATTTTTTTCAATGTCTCTACTTTCATCACCTAAACGCATACTTAAAGCGATACGTTTACGCTGCACATCCACCTCCATTACTTTAACTTTTACAACATCGCCCGCCTTAACTACTTCACGAGGATCTTTTATAAACGTAGTTGAAAGTGCAGAAATATGCACCAGACCATCTTGATGAACACCGATATCGACAAAAGCACCAAAGTTAGTCACGTTAGTCACCACGCCTTCTAAAATCATATCCGCTGTTAAATCTTTTATTTCCTCAACACCATCTTTGAATTCAGCTGTTTTAAATTCTGGACGAGGATCGCGACCTGGTTTTTCAAGCTCGCTAATAATATCTTGCACTGTTGGCAGACCAAATTTTTCATCCACATAATCATTAGCGCTTACGGTTTTCAAGAAACGGGTATCACCCATCAGCGCCTTAATCGACTTGCCTGATTGTGAAATTATTTTTTCAACTAATGGATAGGCTTCAGGATGGACGGCAGAACCATCCAATGGATTATCACCGCCTGACACACGTAAAAAACCTGCGGCTTGCTCATATGCTTTCGGCCCTAGACGAGGAACACTGAGTAATTGTTTACGATTTTCGTAAGCACCATTTTCATCACGGTACTGCACGATATTTTCCGCCATTGTTTGTGACAAACCCGAGACTTGTGTAAGCAGTGGTACTGATGCCATATTTACATCCACACCAACAGCATTTACACAATCTTCTACAACGGCATCTAACTGACGCGCTAATCTTGTCTGACTAACATCGTGCTGATACTGGCCAACGCCAATTGCTTTCGGCTCTATTTTAACTAGCTCCGCCAACGGATCTTGTAAGCGACGAGCAATAGATACAGCCCCTCGAATAGTTACATCTAAATCCGGGAATTCTTTTGATGCCAATTCAGATGCCGAGTAAACAGAAGCGCCTGCCTCGGAAACAACTATCGAGGTTAGATTTAATTCGGGATACTTGCTAATCACTTCTTTCGCGAGTTTATCTGTTTCGCGTGACGCCGTACCATTACCAATACTAATTAAACTGGCATTATGTTTTCTAGCCAGGGCGGCAATAATTGAGATTGATTGATCCCATTGTCTTTTTGGCACATGCGGATAAATAGTGGCGAAGTCGACTAATTTACCCGTTTCATTTACTACCGCTACTTTAACGCCTGTACGCAAACCTGGGTCTAAACCAATCGTTGTTTTGGGTCCGGCAGGTGCCGCTAACAACAAATCATTTAAGTTAGATGCAAAAACATTTATGGCCTCTTCTTCAGCCGCCTCTTTCAGCTTCATTTTTAATTCAACATCAAGATGGCTAAAAATTTTAATTTTCCATGCCCAGCGAACAGTGTCTTGCAACCATTTATCTGCTGCTCTATCTTTATTTTCTAATGAGTAAAAACTAGAAATCATAGCTTCACATGGATGCGTATCTAACTCGTCTTCATTAGGCACTTTTAAATTCATCTGCAAGATTGATTCATTTCGTCCACGAAATAGTGCCAGCGCACGATGCGATGGTATTTTAATAACTGCTTCCTGATAATCAAAATAGTCAGCGAATTTTTCACCTTCTAGTTCTTTACCTTGCATTACAGTTGATTCGATAATGCCATTTTTCCACAGGTAGTCACGCAGACCCTGCAATAAATCTGCCTCTTCTGCAAAGCGTTCCATTAAAATTTGCCGCGCACCATCTAATGCTGCTTTTGTATCCGCGACATTCTTATCATTATCGATATATTGTTCTGCTGTTTTTTCTGGAACCAATGTGGGATCTTCAAACAACGCAATAGCCAATGGCTCTAAGCCAGATTCGCGTGCAATTTGGGCTTTGGTACGACGCTTAATTTTATAGGGAAGGTATAAGTCTTCCAGACGGTTTTTAGTGTCCGCCTGTAGAATAGATGCTTTTAATTCTGGGCTTAGTTTTTCTTGCTCATCAATACTTTTTAAAATTGCATTTCGACGATCATCCAACTCTCGCAAGTAGCGTAAGCGATCTTCTAATTGACGTAATTCAGAATCATCCAATCCGCCGGTCACTTCTTTTCGGTAACGGGAAATAAAGGGTACGGTCGAACCTTCATCAAGTAATGCAATGGCGGCAACAACCTGTTTTTCTTGTACGGATAATTCTTCGGAAATACGCTGGGAGATAGACAACATGAAACAACAAACCTTGGTATAAAACAAAGGCCTATTGTACCTAAATAGCGTTTGATTCTCCTTAAAAATCGGCCTGTTTTTGCTTAATAGAGAGCTTTTCACGAGCCATCCCTGGCTTAGCAAAGCAACGATTCTAAAAAATGTCATTTTTCAGAATCTTCCAAAATCAATTACTTGCGTAATCGATTTTTACACTTCGTGCAAAAGTCTTTAATAGACAAACCGTTGCTAGTATCTGCTTTTATAAAATAAGCTAATCGTATAAACGCTTTTTTAGATGCAATAAAACCTTACTCAAGCCAAGCTTTAATCGACTATCTGCTGCCGCAATTAATGGCAACACCTTACGCATGGCCGCTGCTAGCTGCTCATTATTGACATCAGAGCACTGATTAGATATCCACTTGAGCAGCTCTTCAACATTGATATCCTTATCTTCATATGAATTTTTTTCTGCTACGCTGCTACTTATATCCTTGCCTGTTTGGTAGCAAATAATTCGCCCGCCACCTTCATCTACTGCCGTTTTTAATGCGCTTTCTGCCTGCCTTAATAAATCAACTGTTTCAATTTCATTATCCAATGCACTTGACGTAACACCCGAGCTAAATTGAATTTTAAATTCCTCACTGCCCAGCTTCAGCTTCAATCGTGAAACACGCTGGCAAATACGGCTAACGACGATCTCGGCCCCCTGAAGATCCGATGAAGGCAGCAATAATGCAAACTTTGACACACCCAGCCTTGCGGCAATGTCCTCTGTTCGTTTTCCTTCATTAATTAATGATGCCACTTTAGCGATTATTTGCCCTGCGACTGCCTTTCCATGTTTTACAAAAATTTCCGAGAAGCGATCAATGTCGAAATAAACAACACTCACTTCAGCGCAATGACGCTTTGCATAGGCAACCACTTGATCGGCTTGCTGTTTAAATGATGATTCAACACAAAGGCCTGTTAGCTTATCTAAGGCCACGCGTTTTTCTAATGACTGGACCTCCTTTCGATAATTGATATGTGCGGATGCACGTGATTTTAAGGATACCGAATCAAATGGCTTGGTAATAAAATCTGTCGCACCTAAGGCCAGCACTTTTTCCTTAGTACCATCGGTTTCTTCCGCGCCGGTAATAATAATCACGGGGATTTTTGCTAATGCTTCATCATCCGCATTTCGAATAGTCTCCAGCAGCTGAAAGCCATCCATATTAGGCATACCAAGATCACTGAATACAGCCGATATTTTTGGATTTTTCTGTAGCTCATGCCAGGCGGCTTCACCATCTTCCGCTTCAACGACATCGAAATCTTTTTGTAAAATTTTCACTGCCGCACGACGAATCACCCGAGAATCATCGACCACTAAAATCTGGTTTTCACTTATATTTTCTGACACTGATGCCTTCACCTGTATTTAATTCGATATACTCTTTTGTCCATGAGCATTAATATTTAAGTTTATACAAGTTTAGACTATTAAAAACAGAACGTTAGCGTTTAACATTAAGCCAACTTACACACAAAAACGCCACCTCTGGTTACAGAGGTGGCGTTAGCACTAATGATGCAAATACTGCTACTAGCTAGCTATTTCTTAGGGCCACGACTTAAACGCTTACGCTCATTTTCGGTTAAGTATTTTTTACGGCAACGAATAAAGTTAGGCGTTACTTCTACTAACTCATCATCATCAATGAATTCAAGCGCCTGCTCCAGAGTCATTACAATCGGCTTCACTAGCGTTAATGCCTCATCAGTACCTGATGCACGTACGTTAGTTAATTGCTTACCTTTAATGCAGTTAACCACTAAATCGTTCTCACGCGCATGTATACCCACAATCATACCTTCGTATACTTCATCGCCGTGTGAAACGAACATTTTTCCACGTTCCTGCAAGTTGAAGATCGAGAAGCTCACAGCCTTACCCGGACCGTTTGATATCATTACACCTTTACTGCGCTGCCCTATAACCGCATCAAGCTTAGGACCGTAACTATCAAAGTTACTGTACATCAAGCCATTGCCCGCTGTAGACGTTAAAAACTCAGTACGGAAGCCAATGAGGCCACGTGTAGGAATAATGTAATCCAGGCGAACGCGACCGCGACCGTCTGGCACCATGTCTTTCAACTCGCCTTTACGGATACCCAGTTTTTCCATGACAGAGCCCTGAGAATCTTCCGGTATGTCTACGGTTAAACGCTCATACGGCTCACACATTTTGCCGTCGATTTCTTTAATAACAACTTCTGGGCGGCCTACGCACAGCTCGAAACCTTCACGACGCATTGACTCAATTAATACCGACAGGTGCAATTCACCACGACCTGATACGCGAAACTTATCACCGGTTTCACCGGGCTCAACACGCAATGCCACGTTATGGATAAGCTCCTGATCTAGACGGTCTGAAATATTACGTGAAGTAACATACTTGCCATCTTGACCCGATAATGGGCCATTATTCACCTGGAACGTCATGCTCAAGGTTGGCTCATCTACCGACAGTGGCGGCATAGCCACTACATTTTCAGGGTTACAAAGCGTGTCTGAAATGCCTAACTTATCGATGCCACTGAAACAGATAATATCGCCAGCCTGAGCGGTTTCAACTTCTACACGCTCTAAACCGTGGAAACCCAGAATTTGCTGCATCTTAACGTTGTTACGAATTTTTCCTTCGTGATCGATCAGAGACAGTTGCTGGCCACGTTTAACCTTGCCCTGCTTAATACGGCCTATACCGATAACACCCACATAAGAGTTGTAATCCAGCGAGCTCACCTGCATTTGGAAAGGCGCATCTACATCAACGTCTGGCGCTGGCACATACTCTAGAATCGCATCCAGTAAAGGTACCATATCGCCTTCACGAATTGACTCATCTAAGCCTGAATAACCGCCAATGCCTGATGCGTAAATAACCGGGAAATCTAATTGTTCGTCTGTTGCACCTAGCTGGTCAAACAGTTCAAATGTTTGGTCTAACGCCCAATGAGGTCGTGCCGCTGGCTTATCAATCTTGTTGATAACAACAATCGGCTTTAAGCCCATGTTGAATGCTTTTTGCGTTACAAAACGCGTTTGTGGCATTGGGCCTTCTTGCGCATCAACCAATAGTAGAACCGAATCTACCATAGAGAGTACGCGCTCTACCTCACCACCAAAGTCGGCGTGACCCGGTGTGTCTATTATATTGATGCGGAAGTCTTTGTATGTGATCGCGGTGTTTTTAGAAAGGATGGTAATGCCACGCTCTTTCTCCTGATCATTTGAATCCATCACGCAGGTATCCATATCTCCGCGAGTGTTATCAACTGTGCCCGACTGTTTTAACAGCTCGTCAACTAGTGTCGTTTTGCCGTGATCGACGTGCGCAATAATGGCGATGTTACGTAATTTCATGTCTGCTTTGTGCTCCTGGCGCAAATAGGGCCAGTCACACCGGCCAATCAAATTGGGTCGCAGATTATACAGCATATTAGTGAACAATGATTAGTGTAGAATGCCGCAAATTGGCTTTATTTATCGGATTCTGATGGAAAATACACATTATGTGCGCCTCGGCGGCGAAAAATCAGTGCGCGAGCTCGTCGATCGATTCTATGACTTGATGGATTCTCGCGCAGATACTGTCGAATTAAGAAAAGTTCACGCCCCCGACTTAAGCGATGCACGCAATAAACTGTTTATGTTTTTATCCGGCTGGCTGGGCGGCCCTTCCCTGTATATCGAAAAATATGGCCACCCTCGCTTGCGCCAACGACACATGCCCTTCGCCATTGGCGAGCTGGAACGTGATCAATGGATGTTATGCATTCAGCAGGCGATGCAAAACATGAAAATAGATAACGGACTACAAAAAGAACTCTATGCGGCCTTTTACAAAACCGCCGACTTTATGCGCAATCAATAAATTAGCGGCAAAGCACCCTGTCGAGCCTCAAATATTAGATACAAAATATTAACCAAGTTTAGGTTTTTGATCAGTTTTCCCTAGAAAAATTAAGCTATATGCGTCATTATCCACCACCAATAACCCAAATGGGTTAATTAAAACTATAAAAAGCATAAAGTATATAGGATGAACAATGGCTAACAAAGCTGAAGACCTCGTCAAAGGTGTCGTTAAACTTATTTCACTGCCTGAAATATATATTCGGATTTCACAGGCACTAGAAGACGAAAATCATAACGCCAAGCAACTCGGCGATATTATTGGTCACGATCCAGCGCTTACCGCTAGAATTTTACGCATTGTTAATAGCGCCTACTATTCTCTTGCAACCCAGGTTGAATTAGTCAGTCGAGCCGTCTCTGTTATTGGTGAAGAAGACCTGCGCAATTTAGTGTTAGCCACATCCGCTGTCGATACATTCAAACGTATACCTAACCAGTTAGTCGATATTGATTTATTTTGGCGTCACAGCGTACATACCGGCATCGTTGCGCGCTTACTCTCTAAATACTGCAATATACTTCACGGTGAACGCCTGTTCGTAGCTGGTATGCTGCATGATATTGGCAAGCTTGTTTTATACTTCAAAGAACCCGAACTTTCGCAGCAGGTTTTACTAAAAGCCGCGGATTCAGATGGCCAGCTATTTATTGCTGAAAAAGAGATCATTGGCTTCACACATGGCGACGTAGGTGCTGCACTAATAGATGCATGGAAACTATCTGACACACTGAAGGAAGTCATCGCATATCACCATACCCCGCTTAAAGCTAAAGAATACCGCATTGAAACGGCAATCGTTCACATTGCCAACTGCATCGTCAATGCCATTGGCCCAGATGTTGAAATTGATGAGCACTTATTAGATGATTACCCATCATTTGAGCCTAAAACGTTAGAAATTACCGGGCTTACCTTAGATATTTTACCTGAGGTAATGGACAAGGCCTGGGAACATGCAGCAGAAGTTCTCGACATCATCTGCCCTAAGATTTAAGCAACCCGTCATAAACACCGTTTGTCATAATTGCATGGGCTAATATCGACTTATGCTTTAATGGGATATTACATCGGCTATAGTCACTTAAAGCATGACTAATCACCATCCAAACGAATGACGAAAAAGCACTTTTTGTGAACCAGCTCACTATGCCGCTTCAGAAAAACAGCTAGATTGTTAATTGTTCGTGAGCGATGTACCTCACCTCACACTCAAATGTCAAAAGCATCCGTCGGCACTAGTTCTTCATAACTATTGCTTGCAATAACTAGAGATGCGCACTAACGCAAAAGCCCTCGGCTTACCTCGTCATGGAACGCCCTGACATAGTGCCATTACACAATGATTATTATTTTGTGGAATAGACAGATGAGCGCAATAATACATAAATTCAGCAGCAGCTCTAATAAGAACAACACCCAGCTGAAACTACTTACAGAACAAATTGAAAACTGCCTAAGCGAAGAACTGCCTGAACTCATCGGCCATATGTTTAATGGCGCGGATGACATGCTATTTCAGTTAGCTGAAAATGCAGATTCCAATGAAGATCAAACTCAACACTTCGACACCATGCGCATGCTGCGCACAGAACGAAACAATGTCTCTCTCAATTTTGCAAACAACATAAAAAGCTATTTACAGCCAGTACGGCAAGAAAATAAAGCCGTATTTGATGAAGACGAGCTCAGCCTCGTTGATCAGAGTGAAATGGAAGAACTGGTTGCTGTATCAGCCATGCATTCAAAAGCGATGGGACTATATGGCGAAGCAGTAAATCATTTAGAGGCACGCATTGAATTTTTATCTTTAAAAATAAGTAACGTTTTCCCTAAAGATGCTCTTACACCTAAAAATATTTGCGATTCATTTAAAGATGCTCTTTCTGATATTGAGCTGTCAACTAATAACAAATTAATTCTCTACAAGTTGTTCGACCAGGAAGTTGTTGTACACCTGACCTCTCTATATAAAAAACTAAATCAATTATTTATCGATCAAGGTATATTGCCGCAAATAAAATTGGGCAGTACAACGACGACAGAAAGACGCGTTGAAAATAAAGCTCGAAGCTTTTCAGCAACCACACCCCTTGATGAAGGCATTTATCGAGAAAACCCAATGTGTGATCCCGTACAAACATCAAACTATCACGCATCGAACACTAGTGGATATAGCGGCAACAGCAATAGCACCCAAACAACACACGCTTCAAACAACATGCAGCAAGAAATCAACAGAGTTGCCAGCCAGTTTATTCAGGGCGAACTAACCGCCTCAGGCCCAGGTATTCCGGCATCATTTACAACGAGCATATCAAACAGAGACTCTCAAAGCACAAAATATTACGACCGCCGAGACGTAATGAATGCCTTGTCTAGGCTTCAACACAAAACCTCATACACACACGACAATAACAAGCAGGTAAATATTGGCGAATTAAAGCAAGCACTACTAACCAGCATTGGCGCACAATCTGGCGGCGCTATCACCAAACAAGTTAGTCAGGTTGATGAAAAAACCATTGATTTAATCGAGATGCTCTTTAATGCCATTATAGGTGACAACAGCATCCCCGAACTTGTCACAAATTTATTACTGCGTTTACAAATCCCTGTTATTAAAGTTGCAATGATAGATGAAGGCTTCATCACAGCAAATAACCACCCCTGTAAAACCACACTCAATATCATTGCGCATTTAGGCCGAGGAATATCAACTCGACAAGACGAATTATTTACCGAGTTAGAAAATGTTATCGATAACATCTTAAATGAATTTGATGTTGACATATGCAGTTTCGAAAATGCTGTAGATTCTTTAGAAAAAATTGAAGACGATGAGCTCAACAAAGCAGCTAAAGCTGAAAGGCAAACACAGAAATCTGTTTTACAGGCACATGCACGAGAAATGGTTCTAACAGAGCTGCAACATCATGTAAAAAACAAAACACTTGCCAGGCCTGCGCAAAAACTAATATTGAGAAACTGGTCAACACTCATGTTTCATCGCTATATTAAGTTTGGAAAGGACAGTGACGAATGGCGCATGGCCTCTACTTCAATCAAGCAATTAATACACTTATTGCAACCCATACAGTCACCTCAGGCATACTATACATTAGAGCATGAAAAAGATGAGGTTCTTGACTATATTCAACAAAGCCTTCTAGATACAAAACAAAATCCTGTTGAAATTGAAACTGAAATTAACAATGTCTACAGCATTATGGATAACGCGCTAAGCACCAGCCAATATAACCCAGCCATCATGCGTAACGACGAAACCTACTTTTCATCCGTTGATGCTGATAATGAATTAGACACAATGCAAGATCCAGGCATTGATCTTGAAGATGAAACTGACCCTCTTCAAGAACAGGCAAAGATTGCGCGAGAAAAAATTTCCGAACTTGCATCAGATATTCGCCCTGGCGTCTGGTTTAAAGTATTCAACGGAGAAGACAGCCCAGCACGCAGGGCTAAACTGTCCGTCATAGTAATGGAAGAAGCAAAATTAGTATTTGTTGATAGAGTGGGTATAAAAGTAATAGAGAAAGATGCTGCTATATTCAATGAAGAAATCAATACTGAAAAATCATCATTCCTGGCCGATCATTCAGCATTCGATCACGCGCTAGGCGTTGTTATAAACTCTTTATCCGGAAAAAATTAATAAGAACCCATGAACAGTCGGTAAGGAGACTTTCTTAAACCCAGAACGGCATTGAGAAGTTATGAGTAATAATTTAAAAGCAAGACTGAGTACTAAAATTAAACTCTACCTTCAGGGTAAAAATATCCCAAAGAGCTGCCAAAGCATCGTTTTAAAACTTTGGCCAAGTACATTGCTGCATATTTTAAAAACACACGGCGACAAAACACCTCAATGGAATAATGCCATTCGTATGTACATTGAGCTTATTGACTCAATTCAACCCATTGATAACATAGAGCAATTCAGGCAGCTAAAAGACAATTTCATGTCAATAGCGCGTAGCAATAACAACATGCTATTGCTGTATCATACTGAAATCAACGTGGAGCCAGCTTTAAAAGCTTTAATTTCACATTATAACCAACAACTGGGCACAGCCAAACAATCAGATTTTTCAAACAGCTCAAACGCTAGCGTTCTCGAAAAGCTTGCAAAATTACCTTCAAATATAAAGCCTGGAATATGGTGTGAAATTTATATTGATGAAAACACACCTACAAGGTGCCTACGTTTATCCGTTATAAATATAAACAATGGAATGCTTGTGTTTGTAAATAGAAACGGTATAAAAAAATTAGAAAAAGACGCCCTGGAATTTGCTGCAGAATTAAAGAAAGGCTTATCTAAAATCCACAGGCATGACGCGTTATTTTTCAAACCTTCAGCCACGGAAGAGACTGAATTTAAAAAAATAGTTTAAGCCTTGCTTTAGGCGCAAGCTTAATTACTTGCAATGTTTGCGTATGCTTTTTCTAAGTTGTGACGTCCTTTTGCTACGATCTTCTTTAGTAGCTATCACCCTGTTTCCTTCCCTGTCTAAATCATACAAATAGCTAGCCCGCTCAAAACGCGCAAGACGATCTTTCGCTAAAACACAGCCTCGTTCCTGCTGCTTCTTTTGTTCACGACTCTTTTTTTGCTCTTTCTGTGCTCGGTCTTTATCCTCCTGCATAGCATCCAACAGGTTTTTACGTTTTTCTTCTCGTGACGCCCCCGTATTAATATGCCCCTTTTTTTCTGTATCTAACTCCAGCGATTCAGAATTAGTTATTGGCTTATCTCCATAATTTACACCCCCTTGCTCGTCTATCCATTTATATATCTCTGCATTAGCCATTGGCGTTAAGCCAATGCATAAGATTAAACCTATTATTCTTTCCATGATAAGTTCCCAGCCATTTATAATAATGCTCATAATCTTTTTACCATAACAGAATATAATTTTTCATTCATCTGCTATAAAAGGCAGCCACAAAAAAGGCCGATGCATTGCATCGGCCTTAACCACAAACCAGCAGGAGTCTAAGCTACTGGCATTTACAACCAGGCATTACTTAGTTGTAAATTCTGGGTATGCTTCCATACCACAGTCTACAAGATCCATACCTTCGTATTCGTCTTCTTCGCTTACACGGATACCCATGATAGCTTTAAGTGCGAACCAGACAATGAAGCTCACGCCGAATACCCAGATGAAAATTGTTGCTGCGCCGATCAACTGACCAGAGAAGCTAACACCGCTATTAGTAACAGGCACTAATAACAAGCCTAAAAGACCACATGTACCATGCACTGAAATTGCACCAACGGGATCATCGATCTTCATCTTATCTAGCGCAACGATACTGAATACAACCAGCACACCACCAATCGCACCAAACATAGTTGCTTGTAATGCGGTAGGTGTAGAAGGCTCTGCAGTAATGGCTACTAAACCTGCTAATGCACCGTTTAACAACATGGTTAAATCAGCTTTACCAAACAGTAAACGCGCCGTGATAAGGGCAGCCATTGCACCACCTGCAGCCGCAGCATTTGTGTTCAAGAACACCATTGCAACCGAGTTGGCACTCGCGATATCGCCCAGCTTAAGCACTGAGCCACCATTGAAGCCAAACCAGCCCATCCATAAAATGAATGTACCCAGTGTCGCCATAGGCAGGTTAGCACCAGGAATAGGATTAATCTGACCGTTTGCACCGTATTTACCCTTACGAGCACCTAATAATAAAACACCAGATAATGCAGCCGCCGCACCCGCCATGTGCACTATGCCTGAGCCTGCAAAGTCAGAGAACCCAAGGTCACCCAGATTGTACATGCCAAATACGTCGGCACCATTCCAGGTCCATGCGCCTTCCATTGGATAAATGAAACCCGTCATCACGACCGCAAAGGCAAGGAAAGCCCATAATTTCATACGCTCTGCAACCGCACCAGAAACAATAGACATTGCAGTCGCAACGAATACTACCTGGAAGAAGAAGTCAGAGGCACTTGCGTAAACAGAACCACCATTGAAACCCTCTTCAGCAGATGATTTTAATGCATCAGCAACCAACGTTTCGCCGCCCGCTATACCTGCAAGGAAGTAGCCGCCGCCATACATTAATTCGTATCCACACACCATGTACATGATGCAAGAGATCGCGAACAACGCCACGTTCTTAGTTAAAATTTCAGTTGTGTTTTTTGCACGGACCAAACCTGCCTCTAACATTGAGAAGCCAGCTGCCATCCACATTACTAATGCACCGCATACCAGAAAGTAAAAGGTATCCATTGCATATTGAAGTTCGAAAATTTGATTTTCCACTTTAGAATTCCCCCGCTATTAAAGCGCTTCAGTACCGCTTTCACCGGTACGGATACGGATAACTTGCTCAACTGGATAAACAAATATTTTGCCATCGCCAATTTTGCCTGTATTCGCTGCGTTGCGAACTGTTTCGATAACCTGCTCAACAATGCCGTCATCAACCGCTACTTCAAGTTTTACCTTGGGTAGAAAATCAACAACATATTCAGCACCACGATACAGCTCTGTGTGACCCTTTTGACGACCAAAGCCTTTCACTTCTGTCACCGTAATACCTTGCACGCCGATTTCTGATAATGCTTCACGCACATCATCCAGCTTGAAAGGTTTAATAATTGCAGTTACTAATTTCATAGATACGCTCCTAATAGAGCGGCTATATGTAGCCGCCCATTTTATAAATCGTTTTACTTAACGTCGAACTCAAGACCGTAAGAAACTACAAAACGACCGTCGCCTTCAGTGCCGTCTATATCATTTTTAGAGTAAGTCAGGCTTAGCTCATCTGTTAAAGCAACACCCAGGTCATAGTGAGAGTAATCAGCAGATGAATCATCAAAACTATAATCACCGTATACGAAAGAAAACTTGTCGTATGACAAAGTTAAAGCCATGTAGTCAGAACCTTCACCAGTACCAATCACTACATCACTTGAATTTGCATAGAAGAACTCTGCAAACTCATAACCTACTGAAAAATAAATTTCAGAGAAATCAACTGATGGGTCAATTTGTGTATACATGTATTCAATATAACCTACGTCATATGAAATCCCTTCAGCTTCACCTGCGAAACCAACATATAGGTCAGTTTCGCCTGTAGCACCTGCTAAACCTTCACTTGATACCCAAAGACCAGCGTAAGCACCGGCATCATGTGAGTAATCAACACCACCTGAAACTGCTGCACCTTCATTGCTCAATGAAGTACCACGCCATAAATAGTTAGATGCTGCGCCAACATTAGCTGTTACGCCAGCTAGAGCTGTACCTGTAGTAGTTAAGCCAGCCGCTGCAATCGCTGCGCTAAGTGCTAATACGTTTAATTTTTTCATGCCTTAGTTCCTATACTTGTTTTTTAGTAAAATATTAAAAATACTCTACCGCTCATATTGCAGCAGACGTGCCAACTGAAATTAAACCAATAAAAACAGTATCTTAATCAAATATCATTAGCTGCCACTCCATTTTAATTAACTTAACCGCACCAAGTTTGACCGCCAATAGCTATTGCGCACCAATTTAGAGCAGACAAGTGCACAAAGCAGGTGCGACAAAAATACGGTACACTTTGCAAACGCCTGACTGGAGCAATCATGATAGATATACAAAGCCTTAATGGCCTGGCTGACAAATTAACATCGGTCATTCCCGACAGTGTAAAAGCACTTAAAGAAGATGCCGATAACAACATCAAAGCGGCACTCGAATCTGCCCTACGGCAAATGAATCTGGTTAGCCGCGAAGAGTTTGACGTGCAGAGCGCTTTACTTGAACGCACCCAGCTAAAACTCCAACAATTAGAAGAGCAGTTAGCCGAACTCGAAAAACAGATTTAAATTATTTCTCAAAGGAAAGGATTCCATGTCTCAAGTCAATTCTCTGGCTACTATTAACACGCAAGCACTCAATGGCGTCACACCCATTCCTGTTTGTGTTGAAGTGCATATATCTAATGGCTTACCTGCACTCGCCATCGTCGGCTTACCCGAAGCGGCAGTGCGTGAAAGTAAAGATCGGGTTCGCGCTGCTATCATAAATTGTGGTTTCGAATTCCCCGCACGCAAAATCACCGTCAACCTGGCACCTGCAGATTTACCTAAAGATGGCGGGCGATATGATTTACCAATTGCGATTGGCATTCTCGCAGCATCCAAACAAATTCCTGATGAGTTTCTGCACCAATATGAATTTCACGGCGAGCTTGCTTTAAGCGGAGCCTTGCGCTCGGTTAGTGGCGCTCTGCCAATAGCCATTGGCGCAAAACTACAGCAGCGCACTTTAATTTTACCTGGCAGTTGCGCACAACATGGCGCACTTATTCATGATGCAGATATTTTTCAAGCGGATCACCTTCTTGATATCTGCAAATTTTTTCACCAGCAGCATGAACTCAATCGCCCCACGGCTCACATCCCAAAAAAAATAAAAAGCGAACTTGATATCAGTGATGTAAAAGGCCAACACCGAGCGAAACGCGCCCTGGAAATTGCCGCGGCTGGAAATCATAATATGCTGATGATTGGTCCACCCGGTACTGGCAAAACCATGCTGGCCTCACGTCTCGCATCACTACTTCCGCCACTTACTGAACAACAGGCCATCGAGAGCGCAGCGATCTGCTCTATTAGCCATCAAGGCTTTGATTTATCCGATTGGATGCAAAGGCCTTTTCGCGCACCTCACCATACCGCATCAGGTGTTGCATTAGTCGGTGGCGGGTCAATTCCAAAACCTGGGGAAATTTCATTGGCACACAATGGTATTTTATTTCTTGATGAGCTAACCGAATTTGATCGACATACACTCGATGTTTTACGCGAACCATTAGAAAGTGGCCGTATTACCATTTCAAGAGCCGCAAGACAAGCCGAGTTTCCCGCCAACTTCCAATTGATTGCTGCAATGAACCCGTGCCCCCAAGGTTATAGTTGCGATGGAAAAAGCCTTTGTCAATGCACGATAGAACAGCAACGAAAACATCGCTCAAGAATTTCCGCACCATTGCTTGATAGAATTGATATACACATTGAAGTACCCAGCGTTGATCGACGCACGCTAGCCGACACAGAAGAAAAGAGCGAAACCAATATAGAGGTTAAAAAAAGAATAAACGCGGCTTACGAAAGGCAAATCAAACGCTGTGGGAAAACCAACGCTCTACTAACTAGCCGTGAAACAGAAACTTACTGCAAACTAAACAAAGCGGAACAGGCATTACTTGAACAAGCAATGGAAAAGCTAAACCTTTCAGCCCGCGCTTATCATAGAATTCTACGCATGAGCCGAACGATTGCCGATTTAGACAACTCCTTAGACATTGAACCCCAACATTTGAGCGAAGCTATTTCGTATCGCTCGTTGGATAGACTGATGTAATCTTAAAAAACCTAAAAATTTTGAAGCAGTCGATTGATGATTTCAAAAAACAAAAGAAAACGCAAACAACGCAAATGAACACAAATAAAAATGAGATGTTTTATTGGTCTTCTTAGTTTTCTGTAGTAGCTCAGATACAATCTGACAGGTTAATTTACTGATTTCGATGTGTTCTGACAACTGAGAGCTAATCTAGATAAAAGAAGACATTCAGAATTATGGCTTTAAGTTCCGCTGCCACCGCAAAACCGACATAGAAAAGCACATAAGAGTGCCTCTAAGTAGGGTGGATCAAGCAAGGCGGATCCACCGGTGCGAAGTCAAAAAGCCGGATCCGCTTCGCTTGATCCGGCCTACGCGATTATATTTAGGTTAGAGTAAAGAATGCTTAAGAGTTTTATTCTGCTTGATAAGAGATTCATCTCTGCACTAAGCTCGATCAAGTTCGTGGTTATTTCATTGTATGTCAGATTGCGTTTTAGCTAATACAACTTATATAGCGTCAATCACAGTATTTAACGTATTGCTAGGGCGCATCACTTTAGAAACTAGTTGTAGATTCGGTTTAAAGTAACCCCCTATATCCACCGCACTACCCTGCACTGAATTTAGTTCATCAACAATTCTAGATTCGTTATCTGTAAGCTGTTGCGCTACAGGTGCGAACTTTGCTTGTAGTTCTTTATCATCTGTTTGCTCTGCAAGCGATTGAGCCCAATACATGGCAAGATAAAAATGACTACCACGTGTATCTAGCTCACCGACTTTACGTGACGGCGATTTATTGGCATTTAAAAACATAGAATTGGCTTTATCCAACGCATCAGCCAATATCTGTGCTTTTTCATTTCCTGTTTTTTGTGCCATATCCTCAATAGATACCGCCAATGCTAAAAACTCACCTAGTGAATCCCAACGCAGATGATTTTCATTGATTAATTGTTCAACATGCTTAGGCGCAGAACCACCTGCACCTGTTTCAAATAAACCACCACCTGCTAACAACGGGACGATAGACAGCATCTTTGCACTGGTGCCTAATTCTAAAATAGGAAATAAATCTGTTAAGTAATCACGCAATACATTACCGGTTACAGAAATAGTGTCTTCACCATTTTTTACACGCTGCAATGAATAGCGCATTGCATCCATCGGCGCAAGAACCTGAATACTTAAGCCCGTGGTATCATGATCTTTTAAATACTCTTCAACTTTTAAAATTAAATTTGCATCATGCGCGCGATTTTCATCCAGCCAAAATACGGCTGGTTGAGCGGTTGCTTTTGCACGTTTAACTGCCAGCTTAACCCAATCACGAATTGGCAAATCTTTTGTCTGACACATGCGCCAGATATCGCCCACTTCTACTTTATGCTCCAGCAGAATATCACCAGCGACATTTGTTACGCTCACTGTTCCATTAACAGGAATTTCAAATGTTTTATCATGCGACCCATATTCTTCCGCTTTTTGCGCCATTAAGCCAACGTTACTTACGCTACCCATAGTGGTTACATCAAAAGCGCCGTGCTCCTTGCAAAAGTCAAATACTTGCTGATAAATTTCTGCATAGCAGCGATCAGGAATCATTGCCTTAGTGTCATGCAATTTCCCATCAACACCCCACATCTTTCCAGATGAACGTAATGCAGCTGGCATAGAAGCATCAATAATCACATCACTTGGTACATGTAAATTGGTAATGCCTTTGTCAGAATTCACCATGGCCAATTCTGGGCGAGTGTGATAAACAGCTAGAATATCTTCTTCAATTTGTTTGGCTTTATCCGCAGGTAAACTTGAAATTTTTGCGTAAACATCACCCAAACCATTTCGTGTATTAACACCGATTTTTGCAAATATTTCTGCATGCTTTGAAAATACATCTTTATAATAAACATTCACCGCATGACCAAACATAATGGGATCAGATACTTTCATCATGGTGGCTTTTAGGTGCAATGAAAGTAAAACACCTGCGTCTTTAGCATCTTGAATTTGTTCTTCAAAAAAAGCACAGAGTTTATTTTTACTCATTATAGAAGCATCAATAACTTCGGCTTCTAATACAGGTATTTTTTCTTTTAATACCGTTACTGAACCATCATCAGCCGTTAATGTGATTTTTACATCATCCGCTGTTTTAATAATGGCCGACTGCTCACTTGAATAAAAATCACCATCCGTCATTGATGCCACATGTGATTTTGAATCAGCAGACCATTCGCCCATTGAATGAGGATTTTTTTTGGCAAATTCTTTAACCGGGCCCGCCACTCGACGATCTGAATTGCCTTCACGAAGCACTGGATTAACAGCACTACCCAGGGCTTTTGCATAGCGTAGCTTTATCGCCGATTCCTCATCATTTTGAGGGTCTGCCGGATAATCGGGAATATCATAGCCCTGCGATTGTAATTCTTTTATTGCCGCGACTAGCTGTGGAACAGAAGCACTGATGTTAGGCAACTTAATAATATTGGCTTCAGGTGTTTTTGCTAACTCACCAAGCTCAGTCAGTGCATCATCAATTTTTTGATCATCTGATAACTTATCTGGGAAATTAGCAATAATGCGCCCAGACAAAGATATATCACGCGTTTCTACATTAATGCCTGCTGCACCTGTGTATGCCTGCACAATCGGCAAAAATGAGTAGGTCGCTAAGGCTGGTGCTTCGTCTGTCTCTGTATAGATAATCTTTGAGCTAGGCATAATTTCTCTCTAAGTATTAATATGATGACTGAATTCAGGCCCGCTATTATATTTCAGATTGCTATTGGATTCACTTGCTAATCGTTCATACCCTAAACCCGCTTAATTTGACGCCATATACTGACGCCAACCACCCAGTTCTGTAATTTCTTTTGCGCCCTGTACCGCATAGCCTTCGCATATAAAGCCTGGCAACCATCTACCATCACTTGTTTCAACCTTGCCTATGCCCAATGGAGACGGTATAGCTGCCACAAAGCTACCAAATTCAGCTTTAGGCACTTGCCAAACCTCAATATTAATGGCACTACCATGCTCATCATCCCGAACCAAACCCGGCCTTGCTAGAGGCCCTTCGATGACATACATTTTATAGGCATTTGCCGTTGTAGTTACCTCTTCTAATATTGCACCACGCTCTGTTAGCTGCCAGTTTAAGGGCAAGCCATCTAAGTGCGCACCACATACAATCACTGGGATTGTGTGCATATAGACTATTTCAGACGCAAGGGTTTCAGGCAGCTTAATATTTACATTGCCCGGCTTTAACTTAAGCCGCTGCTGCCATTTGTTTGCATAGGACAATAATTTCCTATCGGACATTGCTGTGCTGACCAAACTGATACCCCAGGGCAAATCATTATCTAAAAAACCACCGGGAATCGCGACACATGCACAATCCAGTAAATTCATATAGTTTGTGTAGTAACCCAGATTACTATTTTTTACTATGGGATCTGCATTCACCTCATCGATGGTATAGATAGTGCCAACTGTTGGCGTTAATAAAAAGTCGAACTCAGTGAGGATTTTTTTCGATTGAGCTCGATACACTTGCATTTGGTACTCCGCTTTAAATGCATCCATTGCCGTTTTATTTTCAGCGCCACCGACAATTGTTTTTATAACTGGCAATAACTCATCTGGCTGTTGCTGAATAATATTTTCAATGGCTACATAACGCTCTGCCACCCATGGGCCTTCATAGAGTAATTTTGCGGCTTGTAAAAACAGACTAAAATCTAATTCTTTTTTGACTCCGCCCAGCGCCTGCATTTTCTCTACACTATCTTCAAATAGGGCTTGCGCTGAATCATTTCCAAAAAAAGCTAACTGATTTGTCTTTGGTACCGCAAATGTAAATGCTTCATTCGGCATGCCATACTGGCGCGCATTATTATCAAACGGGTTTTCTCTCGCGTACTGATCTGCTTCATCATAGATTGCTGCCTGTTCAAACACCGCATTGGCATCGTCCGTTGTTAACGCAAAGATGCTTACGCAATCAAGGCTACGACAGGCAGGAATAACTCCACTCATACTGAGCAAGCCTTTAGAGGGCTTTAAGCCAACCAGATTATTAAAGGCTGCAGGCACTCGACCAGAACCTGCCGTATCTGTACCTAAAGAAAAACTGGCTAAACTCAATGCAACAGAAACAGAAGACCCCGCACTGGAACCGCCTGAAATATATTTTTCATTAAATGAATTTTTACAGGCGCCCCAGGGAGCTGGTGAACGCGTACCCACCAGACCTGTGGCAAACTGATCCATATTGGTTTTGCCAATTGGAATCGCACCCGCCTTAATTAGCTGCTCCACTACAAAAGCCGATTTTTCAGCCACATATTCAAATGCCTGACATGCAGCGGTAGTGGGAATACCGGCAAGATCAATATTATCTTTTATTGCAAATGGCACGCCATATAACGGTAAATCATCACAATTTTTAGTTTCTAAATTTACTAGATATGGTTCAAGCTCAGCTAGGGTTAATTGGCGAATCCATATATTATGTTCTGCAAACTCCTTACAACGTTCAACTACTTTTTCGATAACTTGTCGAGGCCTTAAACTTTTATCTTTATATGCTTTATGCAGATGAGCTATTGTTAAATTCATATTAAATCTCTTTATAATGCTACGACTATTGTCTATGGCTTTTATCTATGACTCTTGCAAAATTAATAATGGCTGCCCCGCATTTACCTGCTGGCCTTCACTACGACTAATAGCATAAACAACGCCGCCATGTGGAGCCACAATTTCGATTTCCATTTTCATTGACTCAAGAATCATCATCGACTCGCCTTCTTTAAGAGAATCACCTGGCTTAACCAGCATCTTCCAAATATTACCTGCAACCGGACTCTCTATCGCCACACAATGATCAGGCAATACATCTTCATCGCCTTCGCAACTCGCAAGATCCTGATCGGACTCGAAATTAATTTGCCCTGATTCAATCCACCGCTGCAATTCTTCATTGAAAGACTTTTCGCGTTTATCCGTAAATATTTTAATTTCAGCTTCGCTTTGTTTTAAAGACCCAAGATATTTTTTTAAATTAAAGCGAGTATCTTCAATTTCAATGTTATATCGACCTTTAGGAAAATCTTTACGAATTTGTTTCAGCTCATCTGCACTGACTTCATAAAACTTTATCTGATCAAAAAACCGCAGCAACCACGGGTTAGTAAACTCTTTCGTCTTATGATAACGATTCCACATTTGTAGCGTACGACCAACAAACTGATATCCACCTGGGCCTTCCATGCCATATACGCACATATAAGAACCGCCAATCCCCACAGAGTTCTCAGCAGTCCATGTGCGAGCAGGATTATATTTCGTGGTCACTAATCGATGCCGTGGATCTATTGGCGTTGCTACTGGCGCACCTAAATACACATCACCTAAACCCATCACCAGGTAATTGGCATCAAATACAATATCTTTTACCTGCTGTATATCATCCAGACCATTTATGCGCCGTATAAACTCGATATTACTTGGACACCAGGGCGCATCTTTACGCACCGACTGCATATATTTATCAATCGCCTGCTGACAAGCATTATCATTCCAACTCAACGGAATATGTACAATACGTGCAGGAACTTCTAATTCATCAATGTTTTTTAACAATGAAATAACGCCGTCTATTTTTTCTATTAAATCTTTAAGCGTTAGTAATTGACTATTGTAATGCACTTGCAGTGAACGTATACCCGGCGTTAACTCCAATACACCGTCTATAGATTTTTCCTGCATACTCAGCATTAAGGCATGCACCCTAAAACGTAATTCTATATCCAGTATTAATGGACCAAATTCTACTAATAAATATTTATCACCGGATGCGCGATAAACAATCTGTACCTCAGACTCACTACTAGAATTTATAACTGGCGATTTAATTTCACATGATCTGATAGTATGGGGGATAGCTATAAGCTGATTGATTGAGTCAAGCTGTGCTTTTTCTACAGCGACTGCATCATCAATTGTTACCGGAATAAATTTTATTTTATCACCCGCCTTTAACTGACCTAGCTTCCATAAGTCAGCAGAGATAACGGTAGCTGGACAAACAAAGCCGCCTAGTGATGGTCCATCAGGACCAAGTATTACCGGCATGTCACCGGTAAAATCCACTGTGCCTATGGCGTAAGCATTGTCGTGAATATTGGAAGGATGCATACCTGCCTCTCCACCATCGCTGCGCGCCCATTCGGGTTTTGGGCCGACCAATCTCACGCCTGTACGGCTAGAGTTATAGTGCACTTCCCACTCTGCCTCAAAAAATAGTTTTATGTCTTTATCGGTAAAGAAATCAGGCGCGCCATGTGGCCCGTAAATCACCCGCAACTGCCAATTATTTTCTATAACTGGTTTTAATGATTCATCTAACTTATTGTTTGATTTTTTCTGATTCAAATTATTAGTGAATGAATTAAAATGCAGCACATCACCTGCACGCAGTGCGCGACCCGCATGCCCACCAAACTGGCCCAATGTGAAAGTAGACTTTGAACCCAAATAATCAGGACAGTTTATGCCGCCCTTGACACACAAATAGGCTCTGGCTCCTGCGGCTATTGTTTTACCTATTTTTAATGTTTGCCCTGGCCTTACATCAATCACACGCCAGCCATTAATAGCCTGGTCATCTAAGTGCGCATCCATGGCAGCACCACATAAAACAATTTGCGTAGCATTATTAAAACGCAAGCTCGGACCATTTAAAGTAATTTCTAAGCCCGCTGAATCTTCATCATTATCCAACAAACGATTCGCCAAACTAAATGAATAAAAATCAAATGGCCCAGAAGGGGGTACGCCAACATTCCAATAACCTTTGCGAGCGGGATAATCCTGAATGGTTGTTAAAGTACCACCACTCAATACATCAATTGAATATGGCTGATATTCAAACTCATTTAAATAACGTGTGAATATGTCACCTTTTTTAAATATTTCTGTATTTAAAATTTCACGGACATAACGCATATTCGTTTCAATGCCATATAAGCTAGTTTTAGCCAATGCATCATCTAAGCCTTGCATGGCAAGCTCGCGACTATCCGCTGTAACGATTATCTTGGCCAACATCGGATCGAACAACGAAGGAACTTCAATACCTGTTTCTAGCCAATGATCGATACGTATATGATCGGCTTGTGGAAAACTAACTTCACTCAATAACCCGGCACTGGGCTGAAAATCTTTATTCGGATCTTCTGCATAAACACGTGCCTGAATTGCATGTCCATTAGATTGTAAATTTTCTGATAATACTGAGAGATCACCCAACTCACCTGCGGCCTGCTTGATCATCCACTCAACAAGGTCAACATTAAACACCTGTTCAGTTACTCCATGTTCAACCTGTAATCGGGTGTTTACTTCAAGAAAATAAAACTGATCAGATTTCTGGTCATAAACAAATTCAACCGTACCGGCATTTCTATAATCTACTGCTTCGACTAATCTAACAGCGGTTTCATGCAATTCTTTTCTAATCTCATCTTGCAGGTTTGGCGCCGGAGTTTCTTCAATGACTTTCTGATTTCTACGCTGCGTAGAACAATCACGCTCGCCCAATGAAAGCGCCTTACCTTTACCATTACCAAACACCTGCACTTCTATATGGCGTGCGTATTCAATAAATTTTTCTATAAATACGCCGTTGTTAGAAAAATTACTTTCACTCAAGCGGCGAACAGAATCGTATGCCTTTGTTAATTCTTCTTTAGTCCAGCACAGTTGCATGCCTATGCCGCCACCACCTGCGGTACTTTTTAACATAACTGGATAACCAATTGTTTCAGCCTGTTCCAGCGCTTCTGTTACCGTGTCTAATAAATCAGTTCCTGGTAACAATGGAATATTGTTATCTTGCGCTAATTGTCTTGCGGTATGTTTTAAGCCAAATGACTTCATTTGTGCCGTAGTCGGCCCAATAAATGCGACACCATTTTCTTCACATCGTTTTACAAAATTCGGATTCTCACTTAAGAAACCATAACCTGGATGCACCGCATCTGCACCCGTCTGTTTTATGATTGAAAATATTTTGTCCTGATTTAGATATGTGTCTGATGCTCGGCCTTCACCTAATGAAAAGCTTTCATCGGCATACTGTACATGTAATGAATCTTCATCCGCCTGATTAAACACGGCTACTGACTTAATGTTCATTTTTTTAAGGGTGCGAATTATTCTAGTCGCAATAGCACCGCGATTAGCTATAAGAATTTTATTAAACATAATCGTTCATTCTTAGCGGGCAGGCCGTCCTGCCGTTATACAAACTTCATCGAGACGTCTCGATAATAAATAAACTAATCCCAAATAATCACTTCAACCGGTGTTGGGTTGTATGCATTACATGGGTTATTTAATTGCGGACAGTTAGACAACAATACAATAGTGTCCATATGCGCTGTTAACTCAACATATTTCCCAGGCGAAGAAATACCATCTTCAAACGTTAATCCACCCTCTTTCGTAACCGGCACATTCATAAAGAAATTAATATTATGTGTTATATCTCGTTTGGTCATACCGTATTGTTCGTTTTCTGCAATTGCCAGCATCCAGCTATCACGACAGGCATGCATACATTTTTTATCCAGCGAATAGCGAATGGTATTACTTTCCGTTGCACAGGCACCACCCAGAGTATCGTGCCGACCACAGGTATCTGCGACAATTTCAAGCATTACATTATTTTCGTTTGATATCAGTTTAGTGCCCGCAGTTAAATACACATTTAACTGCTCACGAATGGTATCGACTGCACTATATCTTTCACTAGGATCTGCCGCATTATAAAATAATGTATCGGCCGCCTGATTACCTGCTAAATCCAGTATGCGAAATGTTTGGCCTTTTTTAATCACCTTCATAAAGTAATCGCCAGCCAATACAGTTTCTTGGAAACTGGCCTGACTCACTACTAACTCACTTTCTTTAATCATGGCAACATGCTCCACCTAGATGATAGATTTCGTTATTCTGAAATCCGCGAGCATTCTCGTCTCTATAATTTCTACAAAAGTCGCCGTCTTCCACTTCACCTGATTGTAGTATCTGATATGTTACCGGCTTTCTTGGATACTCTGTTGCTGTACTTAAAGGATGTGGACAGGTATGCATTAATACCAATGTATCCATTTCAAAACGCAATGTAACTGAATCACCCGCTTTACTGTTATTTTCTAAGTATTGAAGGTTACCTTCGTCATCCACACCCACGGCACTAAACAAATTTAAATTTGCCGCCATATCCTTCTTTCCTAAACCATATTTCGCCAGCTCGACTAAAAAACTGTTATATCCATTCTGGTTCCACTCATTACGAAATTCCTGATAGTTCTTTTCACCCCACTTTTCTTCAACTATTTTTTTCGTAGTATTGCCGCACACCGTTTCGTGCCAGCCAACGCTGTCATCAACAATCGAACAGAAAATGCGTCCCATATCTGAATACAGGCAATTACCTTTTGTTAGTTTGAAAGTATGCTGTCCCTTAAGCGTGTCTGGTGCATTATAGCGTTCCAACATATTTTCAGGATTGTAAAAAAGCATGCCCACATTCGCACCACCTTCCACATCTATTAATTTTAGGCTAGTGCCTTTGCGCACACGTAATGACCAATGTGCTGCTGCATCTATTTTATCTTCGTACAGCACTTTAGCTACTAGCGGTGTATGTAACCCCGTTGTCATAATAAACTCCTGCGAATCTCTTAAATTGTTACCGTTTTATCAATCGGCAATGGATGTACCTGTGGCAATAAACAAGCTGACATTTGCAACTTTCCTGAGAGTACGCCACGACATGATTCCAGCTTATCAGCAATTATTCTTAATTTTATTGCGGGTCCTTGCACCAAAATTACCTCCATTGTTCTTGCGTGCATTAAGTGAACATGCAATGAACTAATTACTTCATCAACAAACTCATGCTGAATATCTACCAGCTGTTTTTGTAACCCCGGCATTGAATGGTCATATATTAAATTAATGGTGCCCGCCATTATCTCATCCCCAAACTCACCTCTGTGCTCAGTTAGCTCCTGATGCATCATGCTCACCAATGCCTGCGAACGACTCTCGAAACCTTTTATTTCTACCATTCTGTCAATTTCCTGCAACAGTTGTTCTGGTAATGAAACGCTAATACGACTTACGTTCGCTTTATTCTTATTTCTACTTTCTTGCTTCATTAAAAAACACTTTCAACTTCATTATTTATATCAACCATGCGCACCATATTTAGATGATCATCGTTAATACCAACAACATCTTCAGGTGGATGGATTAACTCTTCAAGACGACGTTTGGTGGCTAAAAATTCAGGACTTAACAATTGATCAGGTGAACGTGGCTGCGGCACCGGAACTTCAATTACCTCCTGCACTTCACCAGGATGCGCCTTCAGCACTAACACCCTATCTGCTAAATACACGGCTTCATCTAAATCATGGGTAATAAACAAAATTGTTACGTCAATATTTTTCCAAATTTCATGTAGGTAACTTTGCATTTTCGCGCGAGTTTGCGCATCGAGCGCGCCAAATGGCTCATCCATTAACAAAATTCGCGGCTGATTTGCTAAAGCACGCGCTATTGCTACACGCTGCTTCATGCCACCGGAAAGTTGATGAGGATACGAATTAGAAAAATTACTTAATCCCACTAAATCAATCCATTGCAGCGCCTGTTCTTCTGAAACTCTTTTTCCACGACCGGACATTTCTAAACCAAACATGACATTCTTTTTAACTGTTAACCATGGAAACAAGGTATAGCCTTGAAATACCATGCCTCGATCTGGCCCTGGCCCATTTACAATTTTACCATCCAGTAAAACATCACCTGAACTTGGCGTTTCAAGCCCAGCCAAAATTCTAATCAAAGTTGACTTTCCACAACCAGATGGCCCAATAACACAAACAAATTCACGTTTGTATGTTTCAAAATTAATATTTTTTAACGCCGTCACCGAGCCCTCTGGAGTAATGAATTCTTTATTTAAATTCTTCACCTCCAGGGTTACAGGTCTTTTTTTCATTCGAGTAAAACGATCTTTTACTTCATTGTTTTGCTCTAGATAACTTGGTAGTTCTAAATTCGACATATCTAACCCTTTAACTAGCAAAGCCTACACCTTGGCCATGCTCTTTTCCCACGGGAATATTTTTTTACCTAATATCGACAATACGATATCGGTTGTTAAGCCAATCACACCAATAATTATGATAGCGGCGTATACATTGTCGAAATTTTTATAACGTGCTTGCTGTGTTATAAACCAGGTGATGCCCGAACTAGTGCCAATTAATTCAGCAACAATTAAATAGGTCCATGCCCAACCAAGCAAAATACGCATATCTTTATATAAATGAGTGACTATTCCAGGCACAACCACACGAAATAATAAGGACAGCCTTTTTGCGCCCAATGTCATTGCCGCTTCTAATAACGATGGATCTAGTTTTCGTGTTGTATTAGATACAACCAATACTTGCTGAAAAAATGTTCCAATAAATATTATGGCTATCTTTGGCGCTTCATGAATACCTAAAATAGCGACTGCCAGTGCACCAAATGCAGGCGCTGGTAAATACCGAAAGAATTCTATAAAGGGCTCGAATAATTTTGAGAAAACATCATATGTCCCAGCCAATATCCCTAGTGGTACCGCGACCAACGATGAAAGAATGAATCCCCAGAATATTACCTGAATACTATCCCACAAACTTTCATGCAACCATTTTTCTGAACGCCTTCTAGGTTCAGTTGTAAATGCTGTATATAACGCCGTTGCCACTTCATGTGGCGCAGGTAAATAAACAGGATTTGCGGGATTACCTTGCGGTATAGCTTGATTATTTTGTATCGCACCTTCAACTTCCTTATCAAACATTTCACGATCAATTAACGTACCTTGTTTAAAATAACTAACATCCGCAGGTGATGTAATTTCCACCTTTGGATGCCAGACAAATGGTGCATAACTAACAACACACCAAACAATTATCGGTATGATAAAACTTAATATCGAAACAAAAAATCTTTGCTTCGAATCAAGTCTCGAATGCACTGAAAACAATTGTGAAAACATTAAACTGCCTTATTACTTATTAATCTAACAGGCATCATTTAAATACCTGTAGTTAATGAGGCATCAATATATGAGCTAATGTCTTCTGGCTTGTCATACACTTTATTGGCTACATTAAAATCATCAGATATTTTTGTAGAACCATATAGTGATTTAAAACCATCTGCTTTCTTGAAAAATGTTTTAGCTTCTTCACGTGTTAATATTTTAGTGCCTTTAACAAAGCCTTTATATTCACCTGATTTTAAACCCACGCGTGATGACATAATCTCAATTGCATCATCATATGTTTTTGGATTTTTAATGTAATCAACAATGCGATACCACACACCAACTACTTTTTTCCAATCTTCTTTACGTGTTGCTAAACTTTGTGGAGAAGCTACTAGAGCATCGTAGATAAGGCCTGGCTCATCTGCACTGGTATATATTGCTGTAGAACCTGGAACCAGATCTAATGCCATACCTGAATTGGGCTGCCATGCAACTACTGCATCCACATCACCTGATGCTAAAACTTGTGGCGTTTCATTAGTTGGTACATTAACTAATTCCACATCTGTTTCTTTAAGACCTGCTTTTTCTAATGCATTCAATAATAAAAGATGACCAACGAAACCTATTTCAACACCTACTTTTTTACCTTTTAGTTGTTTTACAGATGTAATACCCGGCTTTGCGATAACCATATCATTACCGTTGCTGTAATCATTCATTAGCATCATCACACCTTTACCACCCGTAGCACCGGTTACTAAGGTATCGCCATTTGTCATGCTTACCGCATCTAGCTTGCCTGCGGCAAATGCATCCATTGATGCCACATAATCAAACCATTCAAACTTTACATCTACCCCTGCTTCCTTAAACCAGCCTTTTTCAATACCAACTTCCCATGCTACCCATCCTGGCCAATCGCTATAGCCAATTTTTAAAGGTTCTGCTGATACACTATTTACTGCACCGAGTAAGAGTGTCGCCGCTAATGTTCTGCTGATATTTTTTAAGATATTTTTCATCGAGAGCTCCCAGTATTACTAAAATTAGAATTAGTATTACTGCATGCTGCAATCCCTGTGCCACTCGCTTACTTATTCTTAACCCATTGTTATGGCAGTTATTATTTTAATTTTGATTTATAGACGTTGGATTAATTCACGCACTTAAAGTGTGCACGCTTATCTTGTCGCACCATTTTGTCTCGTTGTTGTGTTGTACTGTCTATTTGATGCAGTTAGTTTGAATCTGATATCCCTGTGAAAATTTATTGCTAATTCTTATTTCACGGGCATCTATGCCATTGGCAGAACGCCTAAGACTCGCCTATCATTTGCCTTTAAAATAGGCGATGAGGACTCCAGTAAATTCTACGATAGAATCGTCTAGTGATTTTTATACTGTGAGTTTGAAGCCTCGTGTCAGGTCGTGCTGAAGCACCATCCAGGCTTATCACTACTCCCAAGGAAATTTATATGGGCACATCCCTGTGATTTAGCCTCTGTGCAGAAACAATTTTCGGCAAGCCACAGGGAAGTTTTTTCGCAAACCCAGAAGGTAAGCGTAATTCAACATAATCAACCTCTCTGTAGGGTGGAACAAGCAACGTGGTTCCACCAGCTGCCGCGACTTTGGTGGATCCACCCTACAAAATCAAAAACAGTTAAAAATGAAACGTAGGCACTTTTAACTATTCACGCCTTCACCCCACCGAAGAATCACTCACCTTCGGAACCGTTTCATCATCACCGCGCATACCTTCCACCAGGGCCGCACCAATCACCATGGCACCTCCAATCATTTCATTCATGCCCAGTTGTGCATTACTAATGATTGCCGCTGATACCACCGCCACCACCAACTCCATAACAAGAATAATGGATGAACGCCCCGCCTCCATTTTAGTCACCGCCCATTGAGTACCAATAGTAATTAACATAATCCAAATTGCGCCGTATAACATTGCCAGTGGAATGGCCTGATTACCCGGCAGTGCTGCGGACGTTGTTGAGGTACCAAGAAACGCGCCGATGATGACTGTGCAGCCAATAAACGTGACTGAAATTTTACTCATTAGCGGAATGGTTTGAGTAAAACGAAACAGTATATTGGTTGCGGCCAAACCCAGACCTGAACCGATGGCCAATAAATCTATCCAGCTGATGCCCTGCCATGAGGTACTCCATACATCGAGGATGATTGCTGCACCAGCCAAACATAAAACCACCGCCGACAGACGAAAACGATCTATTTGCTCCTGCAGAAAAATTCGCCCGCCGATAACACTCCATACCGGCAGCATATAAAACAGGATCATCACGCGTATCACATCACCATGCACAATAGCGGTTTGAAATGCCGAGTTGGCAAAGCCACCAGCGATACCTATCATTAACATAAAGCCGAGGCTGGATTTCCACCGTGCGTGTTGTTTAAATAACCAGGGTAGTGAGACGATGGCACCGGATGAAAACGCAATGAGGATTAACTGCATACTGTCCAGCCCCATTTCATTGATCAGCTTAATGGGTAGCCAGGTGATGCCCCAGCCAATAGAGCTAATGATTAACACTAACACTGCATACTTTGGATTCATTATATTTTCTTATTTTTGGTATATTAAAAAAGGGCGCACGACGGGAAAGGTCAATGGCATGATAGGCACCTACTGGTACGTCCGTTTGCGCTGAAATATTCTTTGGGTGCTCGAATACTCTCAATCGCCATCTGCCAGCTATTATGCCAGCAAAGTCTGGATGCCTCTAGGAAACACTTAAATTGCTGGCATTCCAACGCAGGCAAACCAATGAATGCAGCACGATGATAAATTGTCGCGCGGCTTATTTCTGATATACTGCGCGGCTTATATGCGCCCGTAGTTCAGTTGGATAGAATATCGGTCTCCGACACCGAAGGTCACAGGTTCGAATCCTGTCGGGCGCACCAATTACTGTCACCAGACGCCTATTTAATGGTCTTTACCTGTTGTCCCCTATGATTGATATCGCGTAACAGCTCATTCTCTGAAAAGAATTTGCAATGACGTTTTATTCTTCATCTTGGCGTTGAAAGATCAGGATGTAGTCCTGAAACATAAACAGTCGATTACGCTGTTTACCTGTCAACTCAACCAACACACCATACTTAACAAAATCATTAACTAAGGTTGAAGCGGTATTAGGTTTTAAACCTAATAAACTCGAGACCCTTTTGATATCCAGCACTGGTGATTTATATAAATACTGCATCAATGTCTGTGCATTTTCCTGCCGTCGTGTGCTAAATCGTGGCAATACTTCACGCTCAAGCTTCTCTTTCAATTTCAAAGTATCTTTAAATACCTGTATTGAGCTCTCCGCAGTCTCACGAATACCGTGCAGAAAGAATATCAACCACTGCTTCATTTGGTTAGATTGTCTAACGGCCATTAATCGATCTACATATTCTGTTTTATTTCGCTCAAAATAATCTGATAAATACAAAGCAGGCTTATCTAACAAATTAAAATTGGCAAAGTACAATGCAATCATTAATCGACCCAAACGGCCGTTACCATCAAGAAATGGATGAATCGTTTCAAACTGGTAGTGAGCTATGGCTATTTTAATAAGATGAGGCATATGTAGTTCTTCGTTATGTATGAACTTCTCTAAGTCACTCATTAACTCATCCAGCTCTTCATGATGAGGGGGAACAAACACCGCATTTTTAAGGCTCACTCCAATCCAGTTTTGACTACTGCGGAATTCACCTGGAAGCTTGCCTTCTCCTCGTACACCTTGCATTAAGATTTCATGCGTATCTTTTAATAAGCGATTGGATAGTGGCAAGCTTTTCAGGCCTGTTATAGCTGAATTGATTGCCAAAATGTAATTTCGTATTTCAGCCCAATCATCTCGTTTTTCTGGATCAACATCTCGCTCTTCCAATAACGCCTCTTGCATATTGGTTTGCGTGCCCTCAATACGGCTTGATTGAGTTGCTTCCTTAGTAATGTGCATATGAATAAAAAGCTCGACATTGGGTACTAACTGAGAAAAGGCATTAAGCTGCCCCAATGCATGATCGGCCTCACTTAACAGACTTTGAATTTCAAAGTCCGCAATTAGCCATTCATGATTGATTAATTCCGGGGAAAAGCTTTTATACTCATATTGCTGCTTATACTTTCCTGATATATAGTCGTGTAAATCCATGCTATGCCCAATTCTTGTATGGTTTTCGATATAGCGTAATTCTTATATCGGAAACTTAGCCTCTTTGTTATCTTATGTCAAATACTAGGTATGTTTCCGATATAAGAATTTTATTATGTCGGAAACTTCTAAGCTTTTAGATAGTTATGGTCAAAATCTCACCTTATTTCTTATTAACATATTATTGATAAGGATATTCAATGGTTAGTTTTTCAAGCTTTCTATACATATCATATAACTAGCAGAATACCTGACCCCAGTCAGGTAAGGCATGATCAGGCTCCAGCGCGGAACATGGCATTTCTGTGCTGAGAGACGACAAAAATTCAGGATTGTGCCATGTTCATAGATGCAACAAAGCAGGTTTGATTACGCCCAAGCGTGATCGAGGCAGAAAAGCGCCCCAGCGATGATTTGATGCCGATATTAGAATCGGCTTCGAGCTACGGTATACAGCTGTACCTTATTGCTGCCACCCTGTATTTTTATGCCTCGCAAAATCGGCGTATTGCCGTAGCAGGATGGCTCCATATCCTTATTCTCTAAAAGCGTATACTTATCTTTATACACGCTCACCTTTACAGAAAGGCGATCGCCACATTTGGCATTGAAGTTGGGGTTAAATATTTTAGGGCTTATGACAAAACGATAGTTTATACCCTTTAACTCACAGCTAAGGTTTAACTTCTGCTTTTCTGACACCAGCGTACGTGTACCCCGCTCTTCCATATTCACCCATTCCCATGGATTATAGGTGCCTTGCTCTACGCTAAAAGGAAATTTTTTACCTTCTTCGCCCCATTTAACTTCATTCTTTAGCTTTACTTCATTGTTAGATTTATCACAGGTGAATGTAATAACCGGCCAGGCACGTGAGTTCTCGGCATGGGCTGAGAAGCTAATAATAGACAATATACTAATAATGATTAATGGCTGCACTACGGTTTTCATTACAAATGCGCACAATTTTTAAACTATTTGTTTATATAGTTCATAAACTTACGATAAACCTTTAAAATAGGCCATTGTTAGATATTTAAATTCATTTTGCTTAAGCTTTAACCGGTTTTTAGCAATTTCATCACCCATTATATGAGCCAGGCTTTGCACAACCAACAACTCTCCCAACTCGAAAAGTCATTTCGCCTGTGCCTGATCAAAGATCGCTTTGCCTTTAAACGGAAGCTGCAGACCATACGCAGCCATATAAAAAACAATAAATCCGTTGATAAAGCAATTGAAAGCCTGGTAACTGCTGTTAAGAAATCATTAAGGGCCTGTCAACTACGCGAACAAAACAGGCCCATTATCACCTACCCTGAAGAATTGCCCGTTAGCCAAAAGCGTGAAGATATTATTCAGGCTATTCACGACAATCAGGTGATTGTTATTTGCGGTGAAACCGGCTCAGGCAAAACCACTCAATTGCCAAAAATGTGCCTGGATGCTGGACTCGGCATTCATGGCATGATTGGCCACACCCAGCCCAGGCGATTAGCCGCCCGTTCAGTTGCAGCGCGCATTGCCGAAGAGTTGAAGACAGAAATGGGTGCCGCAATCGGTTACAAGGTTCGCTTTACCGACACCCTGGGTGATAACAGCCTGATCAAGCTAATGACCGATGGCATTTTATTATCCGAAATTCACCATGACCCTTTTCTTAATAAATACGATTGCATCATTGTCGATGAAGCACATGAGCGCAGTCTAAATATAGATTTTTTACTGGGTTACCTAAAACAATTAACACTTAAGCGTCGCGATTTAAAAATAATTATTACCTCGGCGACCATTGATCCACAACGCTTTGCAAAACATTTTAATAACGCGCCCATTATTGAAGTGTCTGGGCGAACCTACCCCGTTGAAGTTGAGTATCGCGATCCGTATAACGACAAGCAACAATCCATCGACTTACCCATTGCCATTGGAAATTGTGTAGATGAAATATCGCGCAGTGGCAGTGATCGTGGAGATATATTGGTTTTTTTAAGTGGCGAAAGAGACATTAGAGAAACCGCTGATTACCTGGCAAAACAAAATTTACAACACACCGAAATACTCCCTTTACTGGCGCGTTTATCTGCCAGCGAACAAAATAAAATATTTGGCCGCTCCAGTAAGCGGCGTATTATTCTGGCTACCAATGTAGCGGAAACCTCACTCACGGTTCCCGGCATTAAATACGTTATTGACAGTGGGCTTGCGCGCATTTCAAGATACTCATGGCGCAGTAAAATTCAACGACTGCCTATAGAAGCTATTTCACAGGCATCTGCCAACCAACGCAAAGGTCGCTGTGGACGAGTAAGTGCCGGCATATGCTATCGACTTTATGCTGAAGATGATTTTAAGCTACGCGAAGAATTCACCGCGCCAGAAATACAGCGCACTAATTTAGCTGCGGTTATTTTACAAATGGAAAACATGCAATTAGGCCATGTTGAAGACTTTCCTTTTGTTGAGCCGCCGGATAGTCGCTTAGTCAATGATGGCTATAAACTACTACATGAACTTGGCGCCATTGACTCTAAAAACAAAGTCACAAAAACAGGCACGCAACTCGCTCGCTTACCCGTAGACCCCAAGCTCGGTAGAATTTTAATTGAAGCGAATACTGAACACTGTTTGAGCGAAGCGCTAATCATTGTATCTGCCTTATCCGTACAAGACCCTAGAGAACGCCCATTAGAAAAGAAGCAAGCTGCCGATGAAGCACATAAAAAATTTATCGACAAACAATCTGACTTTATCAGCTGGATTAATATATGGAACACATATCACGCAAACAAAACAGAACTATCCGCAAACAAATTACGTAAATGGTGTAAGGATAATTTTATTTCATGGATGCGCATGCGCGAATGGATAGACACGCATCGCCAAATTAAAAAAATGCTGGATGAACTGAAATTTAAATTTAATAACAGTGAGGCCAATTATGCCGCTATTCATCGTGCTTTATTAACTGGTTTCTTAAGCCAAATTGGCTTCAAGGATGAAGGCCATGAATACCAGGCCTGTCGACAACGTAAATTTCATATATTCCCTGGCTCTGGATTATTCAACAAGGGACCTAAGTGGGTAATTGCATCTGAGATTGTTGAGACACAAAAGGTATACGCGCGTAATTTGGCCAAAATTGAACCCGAATGGATTGCCGAAAAGGCAGCCCACCTAATCAAGCACAGCTATACGCAAACCCACTGGGAAAAGAAATCTGCCCAGGTTGCCGCCATTCGCAAAACCACGCTGTTTGGCCTGCTGATTAACCCTGGAAGCAAAGTTAACTACGGCCCGATTGACCCGAAAGAGGCGCGTGAGATATTTATACGCAGTGCGTTGGCACAGGGTGATTTTATTTGCTCCCATGACTTCTATAAGCACAACCAGAAACTCGTTGCGGAAATTGAAAGCCTGGAAGCCAAGTCCAGGCGCCAGGATATATTGGTTGATGAAAATGATATATATGATTTTTATGACGCAAGACTGCCTGACGACATCTACAGTGGCGCACAATTAAATCGTTGGGTTAAAAGTAATGACACATCAAATCTCATGCTTACCACTGATGACCTAATGAAAAAAACAACCGAGCACATCTCTGAGCATCTATTTCCAGACACTTTACAAATTAACTCCATTCAATTCCCATTAGAGTACCAATTTGATCCTAGCCATCATTGTGATGGAATCACTTTAACTGTTCCCGCGGCTGGCCTTACTTCACTCAACAGTAAAATATGTGACTGGCTGGTTCCGGGGATGTTGCAAGAAAAAATGACCGAATTAATTCGATCATTGCCTAAACAACTACGTAAAAATTTTGTACCCGCGCCTAATTTTGCAGAGGCCTGTGCAGATGCATTAACGCCGGGCAAAAATACACTAGCCAATGCCATGTCGAGCTACTTAAGAAAAATGACCGGCACTGAAATTCCATATGACGCATGGAATGAAGATAATCTTGCCGATTATTTATTTTTTAACTATCGCGTTATTTCTACTAATGGAAAAATTTTAAAAGAAAGTCGTGATTTAGCTGCATTGCAACAAGAATTTTCAAATTTCACTGATAATAATGTAGGTAAAAAACAAACCCATAGTTTAGAACAGGACAACGTAGATGCTAGCATCCTGGATGAGCTGCCTACAGAAATTGAACTTAACAATCATGGCATTGTTATAAAGGCTTATCCTGTGCTTGTCGCCGATGGATCACAGGTTAATGTGCGCGTTTTAAATTCACTGGATCTTGCCCAGACCAAACACTACGCGGGTTTACGACAACTTTTTATAAACGCGCTATCACCTCAAATAAGACACTTAAAATCCAGCCTAAAAGACATACAAAACCTGTGCCTGAAGTACACAAACATCGGCACTTGCGAACAACTTAAGTCACAGCTCATTCAGCGCCTAATAGATCAATTATTTACGCAACACAAACCCGGTTCGTCTACTGAGTTCAATGCTGTAGTTAAAGAAAATCGCGCCAACATGAGCGACGAATTGAAAGTAATGCGCAAGCAGCTATCTGATATCTTAGATACTTACCAGAGCTTGCAAAAACAACTTAAACGACCACCACTGCATTGGCTGGATGCGATGAGTGATGTTCAGGATCAGCTGAACCATTTACTACACAAAAATTTTATTGCCACCACCAAACAGGAAAACTTCATTCATTTAGAGCGTTATTTAAAGGCCATTGAAAAACGCTTAGAAAAAATACAGGATAATCCTGCACGCGATCGAAAAGCGCGCATTGAAATATCGTCGCTATGGTCTGATTATAAAAAACGTGCAGAAACATTAGCCAAACAACACCACCACTCTAGCCAATTAGAAAACTATCGCTGGATGTTAGAGGAATACCGTATCTCTTTATTTGCCCAGGAAATAAAAACACTCATGCCTGTTTCTGCCAAACGCCTGAAAAAGGCCTGGAGTGATATTTCAGATACTTAAACTCATAGTCTTTAATTTACCTGATCTGTAAGCCAGAAGTATTATAGACTTGATCTGATTCAATGAAATAGCTTCATTTACAGGTATGATGCCTCTTATGCACATGTTCTCACTATATAAAACACTGTTTCCCAGCCTGCTTGTTATTTGCGGCTTATTCTCGTCACCTCTCTATGCACATGATCGAGGTGAGGCTTTATATACTCAAAATTGTGCTATTTGTCATGGCAATGACGGAATGGGGGGTATGGGTGCCCAGCTCGCCTCACAAACCTTTCTTGAATCTGCGTCCACCCAATATCTGAAGCAGACCATCCGTTTAGGTAGGCCTGGGCGCATTATGCCGTCTTTTTACTGGATGCCTGAGCGCGACATTGAAGCGATCATCTCGTTTATTGACCGCTGGCGGAAAACCCCAGCTCGTACCTGGCCTGGCAGCACAATTAATGGCGATGCGACAGCTGGTAAAAACCTTTTTATCAGCCATTGCGCAAGCTGTCATGGCAAACAGGCAGGTGGCGGCAAAGGCACGGGGATGCATTTCTCGCGGCCTACCAATTTGCCTGTCACCGCCCCCGCATTAAATAACCAGGGATTACTCAATGCTATGCCAGATCATATGCTGCGCCATATGATTCAACAGAAAAGAGTGAACTCATTAATGCCTTCCGCGGACCAGCTTGGCCTTAACACTCGACAGGTAAATAACATTGTTAGCTATATCCGTGGCTTTCAGCAAAAAGATTTAAAGAAACAGCCTCTCTACGATGAAGAACCCGCCAGCCTTATCGTCGATTCACCCTATTCATTTGAGGAAACAATAAGCAATATTAAACGTTCCATTACTGGCTCTAACTTTGTGCATATTCGTGATCAGGCGTTAACCGAGGGTTTTAATGTTGAACCCCTTAAGGGCAGCCGGCAAAGCATTATTTACTTCTGCAATTTCAATTTTCTTTATGAGGCCTTAAAAATTGACCCTCGTGTCGGTATGTTTTTACCTTGCCGCATTACCGTCATCGAAAATAACGGCGCTGTACAGATGATGAGCATTAACCCTAAACATTTGAGTCAATTATTTAATAATAGTGAGCTGGATGAGTCATGCGATAAGATGCATGATGTTTATAGCAATATAATGGAGGATGCCAGCCTGTGAATATTAAGCAGCTCTTACCTCTTCTTTGCCTTTTCTTCTCTGTAACTACGCAAGCCGTTGTCACCGGTGAAATGATTATGGTGAGATCAAGTGAGGCATTCCCTGAAACAATGGCGACTTTACAGGAGGCAATTCGCAGCAAAGGCTACACACTGAGCCGTGTGCAGCGTGTTGATGTCGGCCTAAATGCAAAGGGCTATAAAACAGATAAGTATCGAGTGGTGTTTTTTGGCAAGGGCAAACAAATTCAGCAGCTAGCCAGCCAATATCCTCAGCTAATTCCTTACCTGCCATTAAAAATAGCCATTTATGCAGAGGGTGACAATACTATTCTTACTAGCGCAAATCCGGCTGTTTTTCTAGACATGTTCAAAACACCGGCCTTAAAATCTACATTCGAGCTATGGTTAAAAGATATTACTGAGATACTTAATACTGTGCAAAACTCAAATTGACAGCTATTATCAATAAATCTGTATAAAAATAACTAAAGAAATATGTCGACTGAAAATAGAAAACACCTCCGCATCGGGCTTATCGTAGAAATTGAGCTTACTCTTCCCGGCAAGGGCCTGGTGAATGTACGTACACGCAACATTAGTGATGGCGGCCTTTATTTATTCCTCGACGAAGTGGAAGAGCTACCCCCAATAGGCACCGAAGTAACCGTACGCCTTAAAAATCAATTGGGCGATGGCGAAGCACCTCCAACTAACCGTGCCAAAGTTGTGCGCCATGAAGGTGACGGTGTAGGCCTTGAATTTTTAGAGTAACAAGCTTTATGGATGCAATCTGCGTGAGTGAAAACACGCTTCGTCGCGGCTTTGCACCAGACGACCATTCATAAATAATTTTTAACCCTGCTTTTTTGCATGCATTAATTTCATAACCGGCTCATTAAGCGCAGGATCATCACTAAAGCCTGAGACTAACAGCACACGATTACCTGTTTTTACAATCTTACACATTGCGCACACTTTATCGCACAGCCCTTGCCAATCATGTGTAATCTCTTCTTCTATATAAACAGGTACCACACCCCAGTTTAACGCAAGCCGTCGACAAACAGCCTGGTTACTGCTGATGCCAATTAATGGTGCCCCGGGTCTATCTGCAGACAGCACGCGCGCTGTTGATCCACTTCTGGTTGGCACTAAAATACCTTGCAGCTTCAGTTCATCCGCTAGTGACTTAACCGCTTTTGCAATTGCCTTTCTATCGAGCACAATCGCCTCAGAACATTCATTTAAATCTGTTTCTCCAAACTTTCCATGGTGATATTGATAAGCCTCCATTTCTCTTAAAATATCATTCATCATATTCACTGCAAGGATGGGGTATTCTCCACTCGCTGTTTCTGCTGAAAGCATAACCGCATCTGCACTTGATAATGCCGCCGTCGCAACATCACCTACTTCTGCTCTTGTGGCTTTTGAACTGCTAATCATCGACTCTAACATTTGTGTTGCTACGATCACCGGCTTGCCACGCAATCTCGCTTTATTAATTAAGTCTTTTTGAATTAATGGCACTTGTTGCGCTGGCATCTCTATACCCAGGTCACCACGCGCCACCATAATGCCATCTGCTTCCATTAATATATTATCAATGTGCTTAACAGCTTCTGGTTTTTCTATTTTAGCTATAACAGGTATATTGCCACCTGCACCCATAACAAAACGCTTTAATGTTTTTACACACTTTTCATCTCGAACAAAACTTAATGCTAAAAAGTCAGCCTCTAGTTCAATGGCTAACTTCGCATCTCTTTTATCTTTAGCCGTAAAACTGGTCGTGGATATTTTTGAATCGGGCAAATTTAAGCCCTTCTTATTTTTTAATACACCACCATATATCACTTCGCACGTTACATCTTTATCCTTAATCGATTTGACTTTTAATTCAAGCTTGCCATCATCCAGTAAAATCCTGTCGCCACGCTTTACATCTTTGTACAAACTTTTATATTGAGAAGGAATTAATCCGGGCTTGCCCACTTGTGCCGTACAACTTACTATAATTTGCTGGCCTGAAACAATATCAATTGAGCCATTTTCAAATACACCAACACGAATCTTCGGCCCACACAAATCCATCAGTATGGCTACATGGTGATTTTTTTGCCTGGCTATTTTTCGAATTCGCATCGCCATTTCACGATGTTCATCATGTGTGCCATGAGACATATTAAGACGAAAAACATCCACCCCAGCATTAATAAGTTGTGTTATTTTAATTACACTTTTACTTGCAGGGCCAAGAGTCGCTATAATTTTTGTTCTACGCCAGTGTAGATGGATATTTCCAGATGTTTGATATGACAACATGTTAGCTCTCATTCACTATTTTATGTAACTATGAATAATTGTAGAACAACTGCAAACGTAAGACTTTATTTTTACCCGGACAACTAAGATGTGGAAAAATAAAACTCGCCTAATTAGATTTATCGCAATTAATGCATATAGGCTCAACTGACTGAGAAAGCCAGAGACTATTAACCGTCAGTAATAATGCAACGACCACAATAACAATAATGCTATATTTAGCATTCATCTAACATTCCTTTGTTTAAATTTATGCTCTTTAATTGCCATGCCTTAAACGACAGCGTAAATTCCATTTATTTTCTCTAAAAAATACATTTTTATATATTTGAAATTACCCTCATAATTTATGCCGAGCCAGCTTATTTCCAAATAAACACAGTACAATCTCAGCTAACGCTTACAGGTAGATAAAAACTTAGCTGATGGACTATTACAGGGGTTAGTCGAAAATGTTTTACTTTCTTTCGACTCTGTCTTTTGTATAGTCTGTTTTGCTACAACATCAGGCATGGTATTGGCTAGCTTTTTTGATTCAGTAACAACCGGCGCCTGTTTTTTGCTGAGCAATTCTGCCTGTCTTTCGGCTTCTAATTTTTTACGTTCAATCTTTAAAGCCTCTAATCGCTGAGCTTCCTGTTTTGTCGCTAACTGTTGTGCTTTCAATTTCAATGTTCGCTCTCGTTCGAGTGCTTTCGCCTCAGCGCTTTCGGCCTGTCTTATTCTTGCTTGCGCCTCACGCAACCTTGCTTCTGCTTTACGCTCCTGTTGTGCAAGAATCTCTGATGCACGTAATTCTGCTGCGCGCATTTGTTGTTGTGCTTTTGCAGTAACTAGCGCCGCATCACGCTCGTGCTCAAGAGCACGGGCTGCTGCCAATGCGGCATCCCTCTCTTTTTGTAAAGACTCAAATATTAAACGCTCTGCGTCCCTTTCTGAAGCTTGGCCAACAGCAGTATTTGTGACCTGCGGGGCAGCCTCTTCTTTATCACTGATCATTATCCAGGCAAAAACCATCATCATCATGGAGGCCACAAACATCCCGCTAACCAAACCAACAATTAGCATGTTCATACCTTTTTTCGGGCTTTCTTCAATATGAACGATAGGATACATGTCTTCATCTTTTTGATAACGACTTGTCATATACGGCGCCACACCATCTGGCCGCTCTTCATCTGCATGCAGATCTTGTTGCGTTGCGCCATTATCTGGCGAATTTGTGCTTTCAACTTTAGCCGTTTCAGACACATGACTAAGCGGGGTACCTGCTTTCTCACCCGAGGCCTTCGCACCAGATACTTCGCCCTTATTCTGACTAGAAGGGCTATCTTCATCTGCCGCATTAACCGCGTTCACCGCTCGCCGCGCTAAGCCAGCCATTATACGATCTTCACTTTGCACTGGTTTATTTACATGCGCCTTTACCTCTGGTGAATTATCAGGCACTGGTTCGGACGCTACTGGCACATCAATTACTGGCGGCTTAGGCGCTTCAGCTACCTCCGCTTGCGGCGGCGCCATATTATCGGTTGCATGAGGCTGCGTAGTATGAAATGTAGGTATGATGCTATTACTGTGTTGCTCACGCACGACATCATGCACCAGCGGCGCATCTATCATCTTACTTTGCTCTGCAAAGCCGTATACCAGCGATGTATCACTCAATAAATTAATTAATCTTGGTGTACCACCGCTGTATTTGTAGATGGCTTTGCATGCCTCATCAGTGAAAATTTCTTTATCTGATCCCGCTATATGAAGCCGATGATGAATATACGCTTTAGTCTCTTCTTCACTCAATGCCTCCAGGTAATAATCAACGGCGATGCGTTGAGCAAACTGCATTAGCTCTGGCTTACGCAACGTTTCTCGTAGTGCTGGCTGGCCCGCCAAAATAACCTGTAATACCTGATCTTTGTCAGAATTAATATTAGATAGCATGCGTAACTCTTCTAGAGTATCCGCTTTCATATTTTGTGCTTCATCAACAATCAGCACACAGTGCTTGTTTTTTGCATATTGCTCTATTAGAAAGGCAATAAACATCTGATGCATTTGCGCTTTACTTTTGTCTTCGCCATCGAGGCCAAAAGCCATCAGCACCCAACTCAATAATTCCCCAAAGGACTCGTGCGTATTGGTAATCAGGCCTACGGTCGTATTGTCTTCTAATTCCGACAGTAAGCGACGAATCAAGGTAGTTTTACCCGCGCCTGTATCTCCGCAAATAACACTGAATCCGGCCTGGTTCATCATGCCGTATTCGAGCAAAGTTAAGGCACGCTGATGCTTAGGACTGAGGTATAAATATTCCGGATCAGGCAATAAAGTAAATGGCTTTTCCTTGAGCCCGTAAAACGATTCATACATATTTGTCACAAACTCCCGACTTCTAACTTATATTCAATGGTCTTAACCCATTATTACTAGGCCGCATAATGTCTTTCATTACACAAAAATACAAACATGAAGCACTAATATACTTATATTCGATACGCTTAGCTTACGTCAACTCGCTTCCAGGCATTCCAGTTAGATTTGTTCTCTGCGATATGAAATAGTGCGGCAACAATATGACGATCATATTCCGCCTCAGATTGCTCTAACAAAATATTGACTACATTGGGCACTTCACGACCCTCTCTATATGCACGTGAACTCGCCATCGCCACAAAAGCATTGGCCACCGCGAGGATTCTCGACTCAATTAATATCTGTTCACCGGCTAAACCCTTTGGATAACCGCTGCCATCCATCCTTTCATTTTTCTGCGCAATGATTTCGATGACCGGACCATTAAATTCGAGCCCGCAAAGGATATCCACCGCATACTCTATATGCATGCGCATTTGCTTAGATTCTTCAGCCGACAGTGGTTCCATTTTTGTCAGTACCGATTTCGGTACAAATAATTTACCTATATTCGCGAGCAAAGCAGCCATACCCAATGTTTCTAACTTATCTTCGGCCAAACCCAGCTCTTTAGCAATTTCCAGTGCAACCTCACGTGTGCGTTCCGAGTGATTTGCACAATAAGGATCATGTAAATCAACCGCCTTAACCAATGTCCCAATTATTCCACGGCCTAATTTCTCACGCTTTTCTTCTTCTTGTTTTAATTTACTTATGTCATGCAGCACGAACAGGCGTGCATTTTCATGCCCCCCAAAAGCCAATACAGTAGATGTAACATGATAAATATATTTATTTTCATTTATCTCAAGAGGTAAGACACGCGAGCCTTTTTCAGCACCAGCAACAGCCTCTATTTGATGTGCAGCATCTACACCAATGACGCTTGCAAGATGCTTCGACTTTAATTCTTCAGATGTTAATGAAAACATTTTTGCAAAAGAAGGATTAATAAAAATAATTTTTGAATCTTTATCTGTTAAAACAATATGCTCCTGAATATTATCAGTGACCGCATCAAGTAAGACTGTTCTCGTCTCAAGTACATCACTTAGCTCTCTTAAGCGAACGCTTGTACTATGCCTCCATATAGCTATAAAAGCTGCCGATACAAACAGGACAAAGACTGTAAATGTTGTAAGTAAAAAACTCTGATGTTTATTTGACTCAGCTAAAGCTTCATCTGTTGATATTTTTTGAATCAATCGCCACGGTGTATTTTTTACTTTTCTTGCAGTAATTAAAACATCATCACCCCGGTAGTCTTTCATTTCAAAAAAACCACCCACATTATGAAAGGCATTCGATGCAGCCAATTGATTATTATTATCAGGCAACTGATGAAATAATTTTATTTCATTTTTAATAGGGCTCAGATACACAATACTAGGCCCAGACTGCTTTACTAAAATAGATTCATCTGTTTTAGTTGCGCTTTGTTTATTACGTAGTAGCTCATATAAGTCCTTCTGCGGATCAAGTAAGACCATAACCGCACCAACGGGAGACGACATATTTGTATCTTGAATTTTAAAAACCGGCGCTATATACCCATAAACTGGAAGCTGATTATTAGCACTAAATAAATCTATAATTTGTGGCTTTGCAGATTCATATACAAGATTCAAAATCGCTTTATGCCTACCAAGATCAACAGGAAATCCTTTAGTAGACATAACTAACTGCTGCTTCATGCCTAAAATAGCCAAACCATAATTACTTTGTCTATTTAAATTTAATTGCTTTTTATTATTGGAAAATTCACTTAAATCAAATTGCACCGCACTCATACTAATTAGATTTCTTATATGACCTTGTTGCGCAGACAATATAGATCTATTAATTAAATTTTCACTGCCTTGTTGTGATAAAAACAATCGCAGGCTTGAATTGTTCGCCAGATAATTTAATTCCTGCCGCCTTCCTTCAACCCAGTCTTCTACACTTTTCGCGCGAATCTCGGCGAGCAACGCTAATCGTGATTGCCAGTTTGCTAAATCACGATCTCGCTCTTTTTCTGCATACTCAATTATTAACCACAAGCTGATCGCTAAAAAGGCAACAATAAAAACACTCGATACAAAGGGAGATATTCCCGATATTGAAGTTTTAATTTTATTTGTATTGGACATTGTCATATTGAATTTATAAAACCATTTTCACTGTGGTAAAAATATCCACCACTTCATTTCATTTACGGCATACACTGGCACGTAGTGCAGTATGTATTTATGAGAAATCACTTCTTCCACCTGATTATCCATAATTAACGTATCGTTTGGCGAATCAATCGCTAACACTGCATGCGGTATGCGTAAATTTGTATCTTGCAGCACAACCAGGCGGATTTTCTCCATATCAAAGCCTAATTTCTTCAACGATAGCATTTTAATAATGGCGTAATCCTCGCAATCGCCATTATTGTATAAAAACTCTTTTGGTGTTGCCCAGTAATCTTCCATTCCGTAGTTTTCTATATCTAATATATAGTCATGCTCATTGGCAAACCGGTTAACTGCATTCACCTGCTCCATCTTCGGCAAATTCTTAATACGCTTCAAAAAACTCTGCCATGTTTTAACATGGCACTGGTCGAAACGATTGCTTTCACAATTCCCGACCGGCGCATATTGCGAAATATTTCGCTCAAGTACAGACAACCACTGAGGAAATAGCTCTAAATTTGCTCTTGGGTTTTCCTGATAACCAAACAAACCCGATGTTCCCGTCATAGGCATGCCCGTCAATACCAGAGCAAACATAATAATGGCCGTTCGCTTAATGATTGAAATGCAACTTAGTACTTGAAAAACAATAAAAAAAATCACTTTATAGAACGATCTCAATTCGAAATAAATAATCTCTCAATACTAACCCAGTTAGCAAAAAACGTATTAAAGAATTTCAATATAACCTCCTTTTCACTTGCACTAACCTTAACCAAACGGGCTTTTGGGTATGGTTTTGCTTGAAATACCCCGTAAAAAGCGGCAATATCGCGGAAAATATACTCGTGCGCCTTAGGAAATCTCAAATGATTATAAAAACAATTAGCTCAGTCTGCTTATGTGCAAGCCTGATGATACAGCCAAGTTTCGCTGAAGAAGCTATCGACCCAGAAGCACTCTTTGCAGAAGCCATGCAGTATCGTGAAGATGGCGAACTGTTTCGCTCTATCGAGATTTTCGAAACTATTTTAAACAACCAGCCCGATTTAAATCGGGCCCGCTTGGAACTCGCTGTGTCGTATCACCTAACCCGCCGTTACGAGCAAGCCAAAGAACAATTAACAACCGTATTAAATGACCCTGACACGCCAGAAGCCGTAAAATTATCTATTACTGCGTATTTAGCACAGTTAAGCGGTGACATAAAAGCCTCTGCTAATCGCAGCAAATCATCTTTATACTTCTCTGCTGGTCTTTTTACAGATTCAAATATTAACCTTGGACCAGACAGCAAGACCATTGGAGGCGACTCACTATTCCCTCTTGCACAAGTAGAGGACAGTTATGGCGCACAATTTTTAGCTTCTTTTTCAAACAGATCGCGTGCTAGCAACCCATTAGAGATTGCAGGTGGCATTGTAGATTTTGAATGGCTCACCCAGGCGACTGCTTATAATAAAAATTACACTGCCGACTCCAAAGACAGCGACTTTAATCTTGGCGTACTCTCTCTTTCTACTGGCCCCGCGCTTATTAAAGACAAGTCATGGCGTACTGCGCTTAACTTCAAACTGGAAAAATTATTTTTCGGCAATGACCCGTATGCAAAGTTTTTAAGCATCAATCCACTGTTCACATACAGCTTAACACCAGGCCTTGAAGTCACTCTGGAAAACACCACAACAGTCAAAGAATATGACGATACCGCTCTGGATAATGACTTGAAAGGCACCGCTAGCATCTGGGCAATTGATGTAGCACAATTTTACAGTAAGCAAAACATTGGCGTTCAGGCTGGCGCCAGGTACCATGACAACGGGGCTAAGGCGCTCACTCGGCACTATACAGGCGCTGAAATTTACCTTGGAGGGCAAATGCCTGCCTGGAAAGACGCCAGGGCTTACCTAACGATTAGCGGACGAAATTATAAGTACAAAGCCATAGAGACTAACTTCACCGAGATACGCGATGAGACCGAAGCTCGGGCGATATTGGGCGTGAACCATAACTTCAAGTCCGGTAAACTTAAATCATGGACACTCAACACCCAGGCGAGCTACACCGACAACGACTCTAACTTGAATGAATTCAAATATACTCGAACACTGCTCGAAGTTAACATGCGTCGTTATTTCCTCTAGCAGGTATTTCTGTAAGTATTCCCGACATACACCGCATTTGATATGTCAGGAATACTTACAACTATATTAGCTATTTCAGCTTGCCCCACCACACCCTGGCCTATTTGAAAACGCCACATTTAGAAACAGCACCCTGATATTTACTTATATTTCAAATAGTTGCAATAAGATTTGTACAAACCACTCAAACGAAGCATATACACTTTAGCCGCAAACTATATAATTTCCCAAAAACTATAATGAGCTACCATTCAAGCACATTAAACAATTAACTCCCTGTTTTTTAATTGTTTAATTTTTATTGGTATAATGGCTGCATATATTAACTCACTAAATATTTAGGTTTTAGAAAAATGAAGAAAGTTTATTTACTCGCTCTGGCACTAACACTTCCAATACAAGCCAATGCTGTGAACAATGAATCTGTTTATGCATGGGGCGAATGGGCACAAAACATACAACCTGCAGCAGGACCGGTCGCTATCGTAACGCCATCACCTGTAGCACAACCTAAAATCGACTTCCGTCAAAATGAAAATCCCTCCTTCAATCGAATTGATCTAAGCGCCCAGGCTATTGCTCAAGCGGCTGCTGATGCCGCCGCTCAAGCTGCTGCCGATGCTGCTGCTCAGGCCGTTGTAGTGCCTGCTGCACCAATTGTTCCAAACCAGCCTCAATTACCCGAAATAGTTTCTGCACCGGTAGATGCACCTGCTATTAACCCTAGCGATCTTCCTACAACTACGCCCTTCTCTTTATAATCAAGGCGCTAAACAGAAATACAAAAAAATATATAAGGTATATGAAAATGAAAAAAATCCTACTGACAATAACGGCTTTACTTGGCGCTTACGCACACTCGGCAAATGCCGCTAGTATCGGACCTTATATTTTTGACGCAAGCCAAACGGCTAGCTCAATAACTGCAGCTAGCAATGTGGCAGCCACAGATGGCCCCTCTTCTCTCACCGATCTCTCACTAACAACTTATTTTGAGGGCGCTCCATCAAATGGCTCGGTTAGTCTAGGCTTTAGCAATTCTCTATTTAATAGAACAGGTGACGACCTGGCTTTTTACTTCTTACGCGCTAATGGCGAGCCTGATTCGGCAGCATTTGGTTTAAATATTAATGGCTCAATTGGCACTGATAACTATGCCGCCTCTCTATTCACTTATATTGAAGATGGCATATCTAAAAAATACCAGGTAGCATTTGACGCTGGCTATGCTGACTTATTTATTGCAACTGTTGATTTGGGCGATTTTGGAATAACAGGGAATGATTTTATTAATAGTCTGACTGTTTCTGATTTAGATAGCACTGACCGACTAGCTTTAGTTGCTGGATTTAATCTAACGGCTGAAGCACCGGTAGTCGTCCCAGTACCAGCGGCTATCTGGTTATTTATCACAGGCCTTGGCGCGCTGGGTATGATTAGCAGAAGACGCGTCTAAATACTAATTATGAACATGCACAAAAAAGCCTGCTCCAAGCAGGCTTTTTTGTGCATAAATTTACAGCGACCGACCTAACACCAATCACTCTGTTTTACTTCTAGCACCATATTCATGCCGCCCCTGGTGCAATCGCCTGTAACGCCTTATCATCAGTATAGTGCGCTCTATTGTCGGTTTATCTATCACCTCAACATTTAGCCCAACCTGTAAAAAGTGTACGCCATCGTCCACATCAATCTCAATAAACTGCATGGGATCTTTTGCTACTTCATGGTGCTGCGAATATTCGTCAATTGTTCGAATACAGGCATTCCAGACCACTGATTCGCCATGAAACATACCCGTAAATTTTAAATACACCCTGGACGCTGGAACATCACTCTCAAGTAGATATTCCAGCTTACTCTCAAGTAAACGATTATTTAAATTTGAGACGCTTGAAACGGGTTTTATAGACTTTTGCTTGTGCATAGTAAATACTGGATTAAAAATAGCTGCATCTGATGGAGGTACAAATAAATGGACTTGTATAAAAAGGCACTCATACGCTGTACTCAGTCCTCTAAGCCTCTTACCGAAGACGAGATAAACATACTGCTCAACGAGCTAAAAAGCTGGTATTTGGCGACAGAGAATGGCACTAAAAAAATAAGCAAGTGCTTTGCATTTAACAACTACTCATCTGCTCAACGATTTGCAAATACCATCGCGATTATGGCAGAACAAGAAAACCACCACCCTCGTATTTGCATTGAATGGGGCAAGGCAACCGTCAGCTGGTGGACACACAGTATTAACGGCCTGTTTATTAATGATTTTATTATGGCCGCACGTTGCGACACCATTTTTAACAAACCAGAGTAATACCCGATCTACGATTTTTTAATATAAAAATGGTACTCACCACCACCTTCAGAGCTATCGATCAACGTATCATCAACCGATTCAAGCAATATATTAATATCTTCTACCGATGCTGGGTCTGTCGCAACAACATGCAATACTTCCCCAGTAGGCATATCACGAAGCATTTTTTTTGTCTTCATAACAGGCATAGGGCAACTCATGTCTTTAGCGTCTAGCTCTTTTTGAAAATCAGGCATCTTACAATCCAAAACAACAGAAACCAATGTTTCCGTATTTAGTTAACATTAACTGGAAATTATAGTTTCATAATAGCTAAAGTGTAAATATAAGTGATATTTTTACCGCTCACAAAAATTTCTACTATTTTGCCTGAGAACCGCTTAATTCCCATGCATAGCTACAATCTAGCTCCGCCAAAACCGTATTTACGCCGGTGTTTCCTTCTTCCAGCATAACCTGCAACGGCGTGCGATTTTGAAAGCGACGATGCGGCGACTTCATCCAACGACCACCCATTGACTCATTTTTGGGGTAACTCGTGCGCAAAGCATCAATAATACCCAGTAGGCGAACCGCTCTAAACTCTACGTTATCGTCTTTAGGCAACGGCGTATTTTCATGGAAAGCACGTAATTTCCGCGTTCTAACATCATCAGGCAAGTTCAATACCATAACCTGATCAGCCGCCGAAAGACCCCAATCGTCCAGGCTAGACATTATTTTTTGAGTTAGCAGTATCTGCCGCTCTTCGCTTAAATGAAACATAATAAAACCTCAATTCTTAGCAGCCTATTGCTACTTGCAGGCATTACCTGCATCCACACAGGGGGGGGGGTTATAGTAAATGGCAAAGCGCTATAAATAGTTCGCCCCGCTTTAAATAAGTAGCTGATTATAACATGCTCGTCGCGCGCATACTAAAATCAAATAATGCAATACCAATCAATAAGTTAGCCAGTTCATTATTTCCTTTTTTTATTCCCCATTCAGCAGCCCATTGCATGGTATGATTTATTTCCTTAATGACATCAAACATGACTAAAGTAATACTTTCATATAAGCGAAGCATCTGCCCTTAAACATGAGCGCGAAAATAGATAAGCCAGAGCCAGAGACACCTCTATCGGATATAGAGGGAAAATTTAGAATTCGTATCCCTATCGCTGTCAAATTAGCGCTTGCCATCACTCTTCTTATTGTCAGTGGTATGGCTACTCTCGGCTTTATTATTTTAGAAAATCAAAAGATTGTACTCACTCAACAAGCAAATGATATGGGCTCAACCATTGCTCACCAATTCGCAAATAGCGCAGCTGAAATGGTGCTTTCCGATGACAGCCTGGGCTTGCAGACACTGGCAAGTAACTTACTTGATAGCCAGCAGGTAAAAGGCGCCATTATTGCTTCCGAAAAAGGCGACTCTCTTGTTAGTAAAGGCATTTACCCCGCCTTATCTATCATAAAACAGCGCACAAATATTTCCTTGAAATCAAAATCTAATTCCTTTGAGTGGAGCACCGATCTATCATCTGATGAAATATTCATTACCTATAACAGTCCTATAAAATTCAAACAGCTCACCGCTGGTTATGTATTTATTACCCTCAGCAAAAAGAACATGATTCGTTCTCTGAATAATTTGCGCTTTGTAATCATTATGATCACGGCATTTATGTCATTAATTGCTATTTTTCTTGCCTTTGTAATGAGCAAGCACTTATCTCAGCCCATTTATAATTTAGTCGATGCAAGCAAGGCTATTGATGAGGGTGATTATAAATTTCGCTTAAGCGAAAGACGCAACGATGAAATTGGCGAACTAGCACATGCATTTAATCACATGGCACATGGCTTATTTCAAAAGTCACAAGTTGAAGATGCCTTCTCACGCTATGTCTCCAGCAACGTGGCTCAAAAGGTATTACAAAATCTGGATGAAGTAGAGCTCGGCGGAATTCATGTAACGGCATCTGTTCTATTTGCTGATATTGTGGGCTTTACCAGTATTTCCGAAAAGATGCCACCGGATGAAATAGCCAATTTACTAAACGAATATTTCACCCATATTTCAAACATTGCACAGGCCCACAATGGGCATATAGATAAATTTATGGGTGATTGCGCCATGGCTGTTTTCGGCGTCCCTGAACTCACTAGTGACCATAGCTATAACGCAGTTTCATGCGCTATAGCTATTCAGGAAGCCGTAAAAAAATTAAATCAACAACGCTTAAAAGAAAAGAAAATACCCGTTCACTTTAGAATAGGTGTTAATACAGGCATTATGATAGCGGGCAACCTGGGCTCGAATGACCGAATGGAATATACGGTGATAGGTGACCCTGTAAATCTCGCATCTCGCTTAGCCGGTATAGCTAAAGGCAATCAAATTGTTGTACTAGAAGAGTTTTACAAACAACCCAACATTGAACGGCGAATTAATGCGCGCAAACATAAAATAATTCGTGTCCGCGGAATAAAGGATGAAGTTTCAACCTGGTTAGTTCAAGGCATAAAAAACACCCCTAACGCAACCACCGATGAAGAAAATACTCTATAATCAGCCCTATATATTCCTTATAGCTACCTGATGCCAACATGTATTTACGTTTTGCTCTCATTACACTTATATTTAGCCAAATTCTTGCCTGCGCACTTGTCAGGCCTGCACCTGATGATTTAAACAATCAAATCAATCTATGGCTTAGCGAACATAACTACGACAAAATAGACGACGCATTAAATTCTATTAAAACAAGTGAAATAAACTATACAAAAATACTTAAGCGAAAAGCCGAAATACTCAATAAAAAGCAAGCATATATATCAGGTGTATTGAGCGCCGCCAACAAATACAAAAGCAATAATCAGTGGCAACTGGCCATCACAACGTACGATGATGCTTTAAAAAAAATTAAAAATAGTAAAATTTTAAAAAAGGGTGCCACCGATTTATTAAAAGAACGGAATCAAAATGCCCGCATAATCAAATATAAATTACTGGTCAGCCGCGCAAGCAATTTACTTTCTTATAAAAAATCATATGAACAGTTAAACCTGTTGCTCCCTAATGATTACATCACCCAATATGAAATACACCTTTATAAATCCGAATTAGAAAAAACGGCCCGCCAACTAAACGAATGCGCAGAAAATTCAGAAAAGTCAAAGCAATACACCTTAGCCAAAGACTGTTACGCACAAGCATACAAAATCGAGCCCTCACCTGCACAACATGAAAAAATAAAAGCGCTTGAGAAAACAATCAAGAATAATACACACCAGAAAACATATTCTTCATTATTAAAATCTTATCAAGTTGCGTATGACAATAAAAAATACAATCAGGCGAAAAAAATTCTGGATGAAATTCTTAGCCTTAACCCTGACCATCAACAAGCTATAAAACTATACTCTAAATTAAAATTTACAATAAATGACTTTGTAGAATCTAAGATAAACTTAGGTAAAGAACTCTACAGCCAGAAAAAAATACAAGCCGCTCTTACCATCTGGAAACAAGCTAAAGAGCTAGCGCCAGGCAACACCGAGCTTATTCAGTTAATCGACCGTGCAGAAAAAGTTAGTAAAAAAATAGAAAGTCTGGAGCTCAGCCAATAAAAGTATTAAGAAACCTTTATGCGTACCACATTCATCACCTCTACTTCTATTCCAATGATTAGCTCAGTGGATGGATAGTAGGTTAAATTCACTCTTTGACCTTGCAGATTTTTATACCGTTTTTTTCGTTTATATTTAAATGGCACGCCAATCCCTTCAAGCATCAGTGTATTAAGAAACCACTCACCTGATTCACGCTGTACATGAGACTCAACTTTCAGCATATCGCTATGCGTTAATTGCTGGTGCTTGCCTAAAAGTATTTTGACTGGATCTTTCATTATTAAATTAAATGATATTTTTATTGTAGATATTGTCTCAGTAATTCAGCGCGTTGAAAAATAACGACTTCCATTCTCAGTGTACTGGCATTTCTGAAATATAAAAACAAAAAAGCCCCGTAACTTTCGCTACAGGGCTTTTATGTTGAATATGGCGGACCGGACGGGACTCGAACCCGCGACCTCCGGCGTGACAGGCCGGCATTCTAACCAGCTGAACTACCGGTCCGTTGGTGGGTGGTGAGGGAGTCGAACCCCCGACATTCGCCTTGTAAGGGCGACGCTCTACCAGCTGAGCTAACCACCCACGATTAGCTCTTTTTGCAAAGAGGCGCGAATAATATAGTAAGTACGCCTGCTTTGCCATAACAATTTTGAAATAAGTTTAAATTCCTTTTATTTCTTTTGATAATTACGCTGATAAGTATCTCCGCCCATCTTGTCAATTTGAAAATCAACCATCTCAATAAACAGGTCTAACAGGCCTTGGTAGGCCTGCGGGCTGTTTTCTAATATACGCAGTGCAAATACAATTGACTCTACCGTGGACAAACACCCGGCCTCTGGCTCCTTACGAATACGGTAGTCCGACGACAGCACCTCGTTAAAACTTACGGCCTGTACATGATGTAACTGTGGGTTCAACTGCCATATTTTACTCGCCTTACGCCAGGTGCCATCTATTACAATTAAAACCTCTATCTCGTTTATCATTAGCCCACTACTTTGAGCATCCAGTTTTTTCGCATGCTCAAGTGGATAAAGTACAGCGACCTTTCCCGAATTATTCTCTAACAGCTGATTAAGGCCTGCATGCTCTGTAAAATCTTCGCCCACCCAGCGCTGATACCGCTGCAAACCCAATTCTGCTATGATTGCCGTGGCTTTTTTATTGCTCGCTTCATCCGGGTGCTGCAATACAATAAGCTTTACCTGATTCGGCTGCGGCTCTATCCGGCCACACAGGCAAGCAACTTTAGCGCGATGACATTGGTAGCAAAATGCACGGGACATTATTTGATCAACTGACGGTTAAACAGGCTGAACATTATAGCCTGCCGCTGGTAAAACAGTTTTATAAAAAGAATGGCATGCGCGCACAGGCCCCCAAGGGTGAAACTATCTTTGTCGCCACCCAGGGCGCTCAACTTGTTGCCGCCCTTCGACTAAGCCCTAATGGCAGCGACTACCTGTTGCGCAGCATGTGCGTAAGTGCTGAGCTGCGCCAACAGGGCATTGGCTCTTATCTTTTGCAGCAAATCCAGGCCGAATTGAACGCCATTGAATGCTACTGTTTCCCTTATTTCCACCTGGAAACCTTCTATAAATCCGCAGGCTTTACATTAATTGATATAGATACAGCACCTGCTGCCATTAAAGATAAATATCAACGATATCTAAGCAACGGCAAGGATATCCGCCTAATGAAGCATCAGCGATGCGTGGTAGAATAGCCGCGTTTTTTAATCTTAATATGAGTTTTTACTATGTTTAATGTTAATGAATACTTTGACGGCAAGGTGAAATCACTGGCCTTTACGGCTGGCGAAGACAAGGCAACTATCGGTGTTATGGCCGCAGGCGAATATGAATTTGGCACCAACACAATTGAGCACATGACACTTATCAGTGGTGAAATGTCGGTTAAACTGCCTGATGAAGATAGCTGGCGTGATATTGCTGTTAACGAAACATTCATCGTTGCCGCTGATACCTCGTTTTTGGTTAAGCTAGCATGTGATAGTGCCTACCTGTGCCTTTATAAATAAACGCAACAACCTTAAAGTTTTATGCCCATGAAATATAAAGACCTCCGTGATTTTATTGCACAACTCGAACAGCAAGGCGAGCTAAAACGCGTTTCGCTAGAGGTTGATCCTAAGCTTGAAATGACAGAAATCTGTGACCGTACGCTGCGAGCCAAAGGCCCGGCACTGCTATTTGAGAATGTTAAAAACTCAAATGTACCGGTGCTGGCTAATTTATTCGGTACACCCAGGCGCGTTGCCATGGGCATGGGCGAAGACTCGGTTGAAGCATTGCATGAAATAGGTGAGCTCCTGGCCTTTCTGAAAGAGCCAGAGCCGCCTAAGGGTATGAAAGACGCGTGGGATAAGCTGCCTATCTTTAAACAGGTGCTTAACATGGCGCCCAGGGTGATTAATAAAGCACCGTGTCAGGTCAATATCATTGAGAAAGATGATGTCGATTTGGCGAGCATCCCCATTCAAACTTGCTGGCCAGAAGATGCGGCGCCCTTAATTACCTGGGGGCTCGTGGTGACTAAAGGCCCTAATAAAGACCGACAAAATTTAGGCATTTATCGCCAGCAAGTTATTGCTAAGAACCGGGTAATTATGCGCTGGCTGTCTCACCGTGGTGGCGCGCTCGATTTTAAGGAGTGGCAGCAGGCACATCCCGGAGAGCCCTTTCCTATTGCAGTTGCATTAGGCGCTGATCCTGCGACCATTCTAGGCGCGGTAACACCGGTACCGGATAATTTATCTGAATATGCCTTTGCGGGATTATTACGTGGCAGCAAAACAGAAGTGACGCAATGTAAGTTAAGTGACTTACAGGTACCAGCATCGGCTGAATACGTGCTGGAAGGTTATATTTACCCAGATGATATGGCGCCAGAAGGCCCTTATGGTGACCACACTGGCTATTACAATGAAGTCGAAAACTTCCCAGTATTCACCATAGAAAAAATAACCCACCGTAATGAGCCTATTTACCACACAACTTACACCGGCCGTCCACCGGATGAGCCAGCTATTTTGGGCGTGGCTCTGAATGAAGTTTTTGTACCTATTTTGAAAAAGCAGTTCCCGGAAATTGTTGATTTTTATTTACCTCCGGAAGGCTGCTCCTATCGCCTTGCGGTTGTGAGCATGAAAAAACAGTACCCTGGCCACGCCAAGCGCGTAATGATGGGCGTGTGGTCGTTCTTACGTCAGTTTATGTATACCAAGTTTGTAATAGTTGTCGATGACGATATCAATACGCGTGATTGGAATGATGTTATTTGGGCCATGACAACACGCATGGATCCTGCACGCGATACAACACTCATTGAAAATACGCCGATAGATTATTTGGATTTCGCCTCCCCGGTTTCTGGCCTTGGCTCAAAAATGGGAATGGATGCCACTAATAAATTACCCGGTGAAACAGATCGCGAATGGGGTAAGCCCATTGTAATGGATGAAGCAATAAAACAGCGTGTTGATGACATCTGGGATCAACTGAATATTTTTGACGACTAATAAATTAGTACCATGAGTAATACTTTATACATCGTTAAAGAAAGCGGCATACATGGCAAGGGCCTGTTCGCCGCACAAAAAATTCAACGTGGGGATTTAATCGGCACTATCGAATACAAACCGGTTAACGAGGACGGCCCATATGTTTTATGGCTTGATGCAGCAACCGGCATACTGGTTGATTGTGATTTGAAATATATTAACCACAATGCAAAACCCAATGCCTGTTATTGCGAAGACCTGGAAGTGGTAGCACTTAGAGACATCAAGGAAGGCGAAGAAATTACCCACGATTATGGCGAAGACTGGAAATAACATTTTTATAATCCGAGAAAAACTGCGAATAGCCGATGATTAATTTAAAAGCCCTTTTTATTGGCATCGCCCTCATTTTATTTTTTGGGCTGCTATTTCAATTATTTTTTATACTGGCCGCTACGGGCTACACTGATGTAATTAAAAATCATCCCGAATGGCAAACAGCAGGCCAGGTACTGTCAACTATTATTGGTGGGGGCATTTACTTTTTTATTATGTCTGGCAGTGGATATATTACTGCGAGCTTTGCAGAAAAAAACATAGACCTACACACTTTTCTTATTGCCTTGCTAACCACAGGTATTTCACTGCTTACCTCCATACGTGAAGATAGCTATACTTTAAACAGTGTTTTATTTGTTGTGGCAGGTATTGTATTTTCAGTTATCGGTGGACGCATCTGGATTAAACATCAGAGCAATGAAGCACCCGCCTAAAACGGGTAACCCAATACATTATCTCGCCAATCACCGACAACCTGCCCTTGCAACAACTTCACATTTTGACCTAACTCATTCTCATACCAGCCCCGATGATTTTGTAAAGGATCAACCGAATATCCCCACCAGCTACCATCCGAATCCTGTGCAATAAATCGCACCCATTCAGGTACTATCACATTAGAGAGATCAGGCTTCGACAAGCTCATCCAGTTCATCATCCATATGCATCATCGTCAGCTCTGAAAAACCACCAATCCATTTTCCGTCGATTGCTATCTGTGGAACGGTACGCGCACCATTAGTTAGCGCCGACATTTCTCGCAGTGCGCCATGATCAGCATCCACTCGAGCCTCATCATACGGAATATTCCACTTTGTTAGTAAGCTTTTTGTTTTGTCGCACATTGGGCAACGCCCCGTACTATAAATTTTCACACGTGCCATTGAATCTCTCCAAATTTAAGTCATGCATTATAGCAAAAGACTCTAATCACCCTGTAGTAATAAGCTTTACTTTGTTTTCACATAGTGCAAAATACTCTGACAAACGCTCATTTTAAGGATACAAATGTCATACACCGTTACCATTCATCCATCTGAACATCAATTTGAAGTTGAAGAGGGTGAAGCAGTATTAGATGCAGCCATGCGACAAAATATCGACCTTCCTTATGGCTGTCGTGGCGGTGTCTGTGGGAGTTGTGCTGGTTATATTGTAAAAGGCGAGGTTTATTACGACGATGAGCCTATCGCGCTTGATGATGACATGAAGGCCAATCAGCAAGCTTTATTTTGCATTGCAAAAACAAAATCTGATCTCGAAATTAGTATTGAGGAAATTGAAGAGCTATCGCAAATACAAGTTAAAACACTTGGCTGCCATGTAAGCTCTAAAGACAAACTTTGCCATGATGTTATCTCACTGCAATTAACCTTAGATAATAATGAGCGTCTACAGTATCTTGCTGGACAATATATCGAATTTATTCTCGACGATGGTAAACGTCGTGCATTTTCAATTGCTAACGCGCCACATAAAGACAATTATCTGGAACTGCATATTCGCCATGTAGATGGCGGCATTTTTACAGACTTTTTATTTGAAAGCATGCCGGAAAATTCCAGCTTACAAATGCAAGGCCCTCTTGGTAGCTTCTATTTACGCGAAGGACGAAATCGACCAATAATTATGATGGGTGGCGGCACAGGCTTTGGGCCACTAAAAGCCATGGTAGAACACATTGAACATGTAAACTTTGATCAGAAAATACATTTATTTATGGGCGTGCGCGCCTTACGTGATTTATATATGAATAAAATGGTGCAGCAATGGATTTCTGCTAACCCTAATTTAAGTTTTACGCCGGTATTGTCTGAACCCATGGATGAAGATCACTGGCAAGGAGAAACAGGCTTTGTACATCAGGCTGTTGCCAAACAATTTACGGACTTGTCCGGCTTTGATATTTATATGAGCGGCCCACCACCCATGGTGAACGCCGCTGTCGATTTGTTTATTCAGCGCGGCGCCGAAAAAGAAAACATGTTCTCAGATGCCTTTGAATATTCGACTGATGCAATACAAGCTATTGCCGCAAAAAAATAATTAATGTGTATTAGTTTCGACCTGATCTAAAAGGTTAATTTACTGATTTCGATGTATTCAGAAACTGAGAGTTAATCTAGGTAGGGTGGATCAAGCAAGGCGGATCCACCGGTGCGAAGTCAAAAAAGCCGGATCCGCTTCGCTTGATCCGGCCTACGCGATTATATTCAGGGTTAGAGTAAAAAATTGTTTAAGAGTCTTATTCTGCTTGATAAGGGATTCATATTTGGGCTAAATGACAGATCAAGTTCGTGGTTATTTTGTTGTATGTCAGATTGCGGTTGAGCTAATACACCTTATTGAATCATTTTAAGAAGCGGTTTCTGAACTTTCTCTGATTTTAACTGACTAGTCTGACGTCGATTATCCAAATCTTTGCCAACTGAATTAATCAGTCCCCGTCGATAAAGTTTCTGCGCTTCCTCTGGTAACTCCATTTTTTCTTCCAGCAATTGGGCCAACACTAAATAGGCCTCTGCCAAAGGCTGCAGGCCAATACTGGTTTCAAGATAATTTTTAGCTTTACCCCAAAACTCACACTTAATGCTCAACTTACCTAAAACTAATAATAAATTTTCATTTCTCGCATGGCTATGCAACCAGGTCTCCGCTGTCTCTAATTGTCTTTTGCTATTAGTAATCTCAAGGTCTGAATATAGCGAAGCCAATTCATCGTCCCAGCCATTACTCATGCAATTTCTTATTAAAACTTCAGCTTCATCATCTTTGTGATGTGAATGTAAATAATCCGCATACAAATAAGCCAACTCCGCATTACATTTTAAATTTTTAGGCAAGCTCTGCCATATCTTTTCCGTCTTATCACCATCAACTTGTTTAATGCTTGCTTTTAACATACCAGTAAAAGATTCAATTTCTATTTTTTCTATCTCGTTGGCATTCATGACTTTAAGCTTTTTTACTCCATCCAGCACTAAACTCAAGTGTTCCCAGTCTTCCAGCTGCTGATATGTACGTGCCTGTAATTTTTTCACATAACCATGCTTTGGGGAAACGCTTGCTAAATGATTTAAGGTAGCCAGAGCCTGCTCAAACTGCCGATGACTTAACTGCAACTCTGCTTGTGTTAAACCTATTGCGATATCGGCAGAGGGTGTAGATTCATGTGCCAGCCTTAAATACTCATCCCTTCGATCATAGGCCGCTAATTGTTGCGCAGATCTTGCTGCCATTAAATAATTCAACAACGATGTATCACTTTGATCAGCATGTTTAATTAATATTTTTTCGGCCTTTTCAAAGCGCCCTTCAGACATTTCAATCAAACCTTTAATCAAGGCATTTTTTGATCGCTCACTTTTTCTAAAAAAGTGCCTGTCACTCATATAGCCTGGCAATGAAAACAAATGAGACAGAACACGAACAACATAATAAAAAATAAAAAAACTGAACGCTGCAATGCCCGCTGCAAATATAAAAGAAGTTTCCAGGGTGTATTCTGCAAAACTAAGCACCACATAGCCTGAACCGCTATAATAAGCAGTAATACCAATGATAACTGCAAGAGTTATCGCAATTATTATTGCCAGAACTAATTTTTTCATTACCTGGTCTCCTGCTGCATTTTATTCACAGGCTTTGAAATTTCTTCTTGCAACATTTCCCATGCCTTAGTTAATTCCGGCAGCATAGGAGATAGTTGTATTTTTTTATAACTGTTTAAGGTTTCTTTAAGCTGTTTAATACGATTACTATCGCTTTCATAATACATATCCAGCAATTTATTCGTCTGCTCAATCTCATATATGAAATTTTCCTGCTGATAACTTAAGGCAGCCAATCTGAGACCAATTAAATGCGTATAGAGCAATTGCTCAATTTGTTTTTGTTGCACTTCACCAGCCACAACCTGCAAACTTCGTTGATGTATTTTTATGTCACCAATCTGTTTTACTGTTTCAATCACTGAATCTACAAAGTTTTTCTTTTTCTCTGTATTTACAATTACCGGTTTATCTGCTGCAGAACTTTCTAATTGCGACTGAATTTTTGACTGAACCGATTTAAAGGGCAACTCCGTTATATACGTCATCACTTGATCAATGGCTAATGCCACACCGCTCACATCGGCCTGCTTTATTGCACTTAAACTGGCAATATCTATTGCCAGTTGTTTGCGGATTTTAAATAGTTTCAAATCAGCCAATTCTTCTAGTCGTGAATCCGCACCCTTTAATGCTGCAATAGCACCGGCTATATCTTTAGCAACATCCAAACGTCTATGCGCCATGCGTAATAAATAGTCAATCTCTGCCAGCGCCCAACCACGTTGCGTCCGATTAACCCGCTCTGTTGCTTGCTGCGAAATATTTATTGCTTCATTAACATTTTCTACAACCATTTGTAACTGCTGATTGTTCAGCGCAATTGACTCGTCTCTTTTATTATTTCCAATATCGATATTACTTATTTTTTGCTTGAGTATTAATAATTCATTATCCTGCTGTTTAAGCAAACCATTCTGATTTTTTTGCTCTTCCCAAAAATATATTATCGCCACGACAAGCCCTGCAATAATGATAAATAGAAAAAAATAGATTAAGCCATGCCCCGGCGGCTTATTTGTTTTTAATTGTTTGGGTTCTTCTATTTGAACTGAATCAGATTTTTCATCTGTTGAGATTGAGACTGACTCTTCTACTTTATTTTCTTTTGACATAATGAGCTTCATTTAATTTTGTAGATGATTTTATATTGTCGGTATAGCTTCCATCATATGCTGATTGCATGCCGACTGAGCAACACTGAATGATTGAAAGCCAAGCTGTTTAGCCAGTTGTGCACAACGTTGTGATGGAACAATTAGATGTGTATTTAACATTTCATTTTTACCAGGATTTTCCAGCATATCATATAGATTCTGCAGCGATTCATTACTGGTAACGGTAATATCGCTTATAGCTAGCTTAGCCCAATTCTGGCTTAGCTGTTGGCGTTTAATTTGACCATCATGGACAGGTATTTTACGCTCATAAACTTCCGCGAAAGAAACCTCAGCACCTCGTTGAATTAATGCATTGGCTAACTGCTCTAAACCACCACAACCACGCACAATCAATACCTGCTTTGATTGTAACTGTTCACTTTGTAACTCTGCCAATGCAAGTAATGCGTCACTATTGAAACCATGGCCTGGCCGGATGCTTACAATAAAGCCCGCTGCTGTTGCTGCGGCACTCGTCGCTTTACCAATAACGGCCACTTTGGGCCTGATTTCCTGGGGATCAATGTTAAGTTTCTGTAATAAGCTCGCACAATAGTTAACCGCATTCGCACTAATAAAGATTAGCATGTCATAACTATTTATTTTCGTTAATAAATCAACTAACCAGCCATCTAATTCTATCGCTTGAATTTCTATGCTTGGAAATGACAGCGCCGTTCCTCCATGCTTCTCTATTTGCTGCATAAATTCAAGCGCCTGACGTCGCGGCCTGGTCACTAATACGACCTTCTGTGACAAATTAATAGAGATGCTTCCGCTCAATCCATCATTCCCATTTCACGCAGTATCACATCGGCACCATCATTTAATAATTGATCGGCTAGCTCAGTACCCAATGCCTCCGCCTGATCTCTGGGCCCACGTATTTGCGCGCGCACCACTTCACTACCATCAGGGCGACCGACCAATCCTCGTAAATATATTTCGTCACCTTCTAGCTCCGCATAACCGGCTATAGGCACCTGACAACCACCGTGTAAGCGATGATTCATTGCACGCTCTGCGGATAAGCGAGTGTATGTATCATGGTGGTTCAGTGGGGCAATTAACGCTTCAATCTGCGCATCCCCCATGCGGCACTCAATGCCAACCGCACCCTGACCAACCGATGGCAGGCTTTGTTCGGGCGCGATTCTATCGGCAATACGTGCTGTAAATTTAAGCCTGATTAAACCAGCGCTGGCTAATATAATTGCATCAAATTCGCCATCATCAAGCTTTTGTAGTCGGCTATTAACATTGCCGCGCAAATTTAACATTTCAGCGCCTGGCATCATTTCTTTTATCTGTAGCTGGCGGCGTAAACTGGACGAGCCAATGCGAGCGTTTTCTGGGAGGTCTTGTAAATTTTTATATTTGTTTGAAACAAAGGCATCTGTTGGGTCTTCGCGCTCCATAATGACAGATAAGTGCAGACCATCTGGAAACTCCATCGGAACATCTTTCATTGAATGTACCGCAATATCTGCTTCTCCATCCAGCATCGCTTGTTCTAATTCTTTCACAAACAGGCCTTTACCGCCTATTTTTGCTAATGGCGCATCAAGAAATTTATCGCCTTTGGAAACCATTTTCACCAATTCTATCTCTAGTTCAGGGTGATGTTGCTTTAGCTGACGCGACACCTCTTCCGCCTGCCAAAGAGCAAGTGGGCTTTTACGGGTGGCAATTCGAATACGTTGTGGCTGTGACATAGACTATCCTGAAACATGGACCCATAGGGCATCTAAAAATAAAGTGGGTATTTTACCTTAGAATCAAACCCTTAGCAGCTAATGCCGTTTTCTTTGTGTTATTCCATGTATTGATGACATACACCTTGCTGAACGCGACTTAATGTAAGTGGTGTGCTCTGCCTGGTAATCGAGCCTCAGATGTCGACTTAATAGATATATAAACGGTAATCAGGTGATATTTAGACAACGTTTTTCGTTGCTGCTTACCATGGGCCTAATTTTTTAAGCTTATTTATAGGTAACCAGATTTTTAATTTTCTTTCTAACGTGCGGTAAATGACGCCGACTAATCTCAAGGCGATCATCAATGCCCTCAATCGTAATCACACAATGCCCTTCATTGTTTTTTTCCAGACCCGTCATAAAACGGTCAGCAATCAGCGCATTTCTGTGAATACGTGTAAACAAATGACTAAATTCACTTTCTAGCGACTTAAGCGACTCCTCAATCAGGCACTCGTGATCGTCTGTACGTAAGGTAACGTACTTATGATCTGCCAAAAAATAACGGATGGTTTCAATCGGCACCAACTCAAGGTTACCACGGGTTTTCACGCAAATATGCGAGCGCACCTTAGGCTCTTCATCTATCAGTTTAATTTGTTCTAATTGTGGCTTAGTCAGTCTTGCAGCCGCCCGTAAAGCCTCAGCTAAACGCTCTTGCTTAATCGGCTTCAACAAATAATCGACCGCGTGGGTCTCAAATGCGGTTAAAGCATGTTCACTAAAGGCGGTGGTGAAAACGATCGCAGGCGGCTTGCTTAGACGATTCATATGATGCGCGGTTTCTATACCATCCATGCCTGGCATACGAATATCCAGCAATACGACATCAGGTTTTAATTCCTGCGCCAGACGCAATGCATCCTTACCATTAGAGGCATTACCGCACACGTCGAAACCATTCAGTTCTTGCACTAACCCTATCAGGCGCTGCCTGGCTAGCGGCTCATCATCGACTATCAGTATATTCATGTTTTATATTGGTATTCCTATAGAAACCGTATATAGGTCTGGCTCAGCATTAATCGTAAATTCAGCCTCATCCCCATACATTAACTTAAGTCGGGTTTGAATATTTGACTGCGCCATGTGATTCCCTTGATGTCGGCTCATAGCATTTTGCTCTTTCACCGGATTACTTACACTTAAGCATAGTCGATTGTTTTCGAGTTGCGCTGAAATTTTTATTTGCCCGCCTTCAGCAACCGGCTCTATGCCATGATATATGGCATTTTCAGCCAGAGGCTGTATACAAAATGATGGCACCTCTATATCCATGGCCGTTTCGTCCAACTGCCATTTGGCTGACAAGCGTTCACCCAGGCGTAAATGCTCTATATCTAAATAACTGGCCGTCAGGTCTAGTTCATCTCCCAGGGTATGGCTGGTTTTTTCCTGCAGGCTAGCTCTAAATAAATCTGCTAAATCTTCTACCGCTTTCTCTGCTTTATCCGCATCTATATGCACCAGGCAGGCAATGGTATTCATACTATTGAATAGAAAATGCGGGCGTATGCGGGCTTTCAGGGCCTGTATTTGTGCGTGACTTTGCGCCTGCAGGTTTGAGCGCCACTGATATTGCACATAGAAATAACGCAGCACTACCGCATAAATAATGCCGCTGATGGCTAAATTACGCAGTACAAAATAAACCATATCCTGCTCGGTAAGCCGCCCTGTACCGACGAAATCACCAAAAAAGATAACCACGCCACTTAAGCCCAGCGTAATAGATAACATTAAAGCAAGGCTAATAACACTACACGCCGCCACAGTCTGCTTATTCAACCAGGCCTTTAATCCACACAACAAGCTGGCATTTATTAACGCCAGCCATTGAGCAAACATCGAGATAGTCGCTAAACGATCCCAAAAACCAGCGCTACTCGAAGGCGCCAGCGCAAGCAACAGTGCCAACAACTCAACCAATAGCACCAACATAAATACAACGGTGACATCACAAAAGTTCGGTATAAAGCCCCGATTACCATTCAATTCTATATCCATGTCCCCAGTTTAGTCGATCTAACACTGATTGTGAGAATCAGCAATCTTGATCTGCATATTTGTTATAATTCGCCATTATTTTCTTACTAGCAGCATTATTTGCAGGACTTCGCAAAACTTATGAGCAAATCACCTGAGCAAAACAAATTATGGGGCGGCCGTTTTACCGAGCCGACCGATGCCTTCGTTGAAGCTTTTACCGCTTCGGTACAATTTGATCAACGTATGTATAAGCAGGATATCGAAGGTTCTCGCGCCCATGCGCGTATGCTAACCAAAGTTGGCGTGCTCACAGAAGATGACCTGAACAATCTATTAAAAGGCCTGGATCAAATACAGCAAGAAATTGCCGAGGGCAAATTTGAGTGGTCTATTGCGCGTGAAGATGTGCATATGAACATAGAGGCCCGCCTCACCGAGCTGGTTGGTGATGCGGGAAAACGCCTCCACACAGGCCGCTCACGTAATGACCAGGTGGCCACAGATATTCGTTTATATCTGCGTGAACAGATTGCATATGCAATTGCCGAGATTCGTCGCTTACAAAGCGGCCTGCTGGATTTAGCCGAGCGCGAGGCTCACACTATTATGCCGGGCTTTACCCATCTACAGGTCGCTCAACCGGTTACATTTGGCCACCACATGTTGGCCTGGTTTGAAAACATGCAACGCGATGCCTCTCGCTTACAGGACTGTGTTAGCCGTTTGAATGTATCGCCTTTAGGTGCCGCGGCTTTGGCTGGCACTACTTTCCCAATTGATCGCCATTACACCGCAGAACTGCTTCATTTCGACGATGTTTGCCGTAATTCTTTAGATGCTGTAAGTGACCGTGATTTTGCTATCGAATTCTGCGCGGCCTCAGCCATCCTGATGACGCACCTGTCTCGTTTCTCTGAAGAGTTAATTTTATGGGCGTCTGCGCAGTTTGATTTTATTGATTTACCGGATCGCTTCTGTACCGGCTCATCTATTATGCCGCAAAAGAAAAACCCCGATGTGCCTGAGCTAGTCCGTGGTAAAACAGGCCGTGTTAATGGCAATCTCATCTCCTTACTCACTTTAATGAAGTCACAACCACTGGCTTATAATAAAGACAATCAGGAAGACAAAGAGCCATTATTCGATACAATCGATACAATTTTAGGTTGTTTACGCGCATTTGCCGACATGATCCCCGCAATAACGCCCAAGAAAGAAAACATGTACAAGGCAGCAAAACAGGGGTTTTCAACCGCAACAGATTTGGCAGACTACCTGGTTGTTAAGGGCCTGCCTTTCCGTGATGCCCATGAAGTAGTGGGCAAGGCTGTGGCTTTAGGCGTTGAAACCAGGCGCGACCTGAGTGAAATGGCGCTAACAGAGCTACAGGTATTCTCAGACATCATTCAGCAAGATGTTTTCGATGTTTTGACCTTAGAGGGATCTGTTGCTGCGCGTAAGCACATTGGTGGAACGGCCCCTGAACAGGTACTTTTAGCGGTCGCTGATGGGCGCCAGCGAATTGATGGATAAGGCTCTACTAGCTCGGTTTGTATTGCCCTGGCAATACAAACCGAGCCAAAGCCGTTATAAACGTGCTTTTAACTCGGCTTCTACCGCCGCATAAGCATCTTTCAGCTCTACAAACAGCGTACTCAACTGAACGTCTGCTTCAACACCTTTAATAACATCTTCCATCTGCTTCGCTATCTGAAATACCTGCGTGGCACCAATGCTCCCACTGCCGCCTTTTAATTGGTGCGCATGTTGGAAAACACCCTCTGAATCGCCCGCCGGTACAGCCTGTTCCAGCTTGTCTAATAATTTCTGTGTATTTTCTAAATAGGTCTCAATGAAAATTGGCAACGACTCTTCCATAAGAACACTGATTTCACTAAAGATGATGGGATCTATTACTTCTGCATTCATTGTTCACTGCTTAATTATTTTATTATTAAATCGCCTAGACATTATTCTAGTAAGCGGCATCACCCACTAACATGGCTTCTGGCACATACTGACGTATAGCCGAAGTTAACTCACGACACAGGCCAGGCTTATGCTTATGCGATATCCATAAGCAATTGATTTTCATATCCATATTGGCAAAAACCACATCATTTTTATATCGATTTAAGACCATTTGAATGTCTTTCAATGTACGATCAATATAGTCTTGCGGCTTTTTTTTTAACTTGGGAATAATCAGCATAAAATCGACAAAAGATTTGCCGTTTTCATCACGCGTCGGCGCCAGCTTATACAGTGGCTCTCCGGGCATAATGCCTTTGAACATATCAATTTTTTGATTAGACATATGCCCCCCTTCAATACAGTATTCACTGAAGCTTATGAATAGCTTAGCCGAAGCCTCACAGAATACGACAATAAACGTAAACATTTTCAGATTATCACCAACTTAGACAGCTGTCTAACAAGAGAACATAAGTATTTGCCTATTAGCTCAATTTGATGGATAATACCCGACTAAATTACTCAAGTTTATTTTATTTCAATCTCTATGGATAAGCCCGCTAAAATTAGCATCACTTATTCCGAGGTTAACAAGTTTATATAAGAGGTGTACCAATGGAAGCCGTTGTTAATGGTAAAACTATAGAGTTAAGTGAAGCAGGCTGGTTACTTAACCTAGATGAATGGAGCGAAGAACTGGCTGCTCAAATTGCAATCACAGAAAACGTGGGCGAGCTGACTGAAGAGCACTGGAATATTATCAACATGGCTCGCACCTACTTCCAGGAAAATGGCACAGTATGTGAGCCACGTGCGTTTTCTAAGTTAATGAAAAAAGAGTACGGTAAAGACAAGAGCGACCAGAAGTATATTTACTCTCTGTTCCCAACAGGTCTAATAAAGTGTGCAAACAAAATAGCTGGTTTACCTCGCCCTAAGGGATGTAGCTAAGCTTTAGCTTTTTGGTTTGTTGAAAAAGGGGCGGCTATTTAGTCGCCCCTTTTTTATTGCCTGTGTTTTTTGTAGTCATGACCTCTGAGTGTTTATTTCGGCGCACATTGAGTCATAGCTGTATAAAAACCCAATTAACGATTTAACAAACATCGCCAATAAATGATTTACATTCCATAGTTAATGTTACGCTGTAGTTAGAGTTTGGCAGCTTGTTCAAATATACATTATCCTTTAGGCTTCCTATATGATGAATTCTACTGTGCATCCATATGCCCACTTCAACTGGTTTGAATTGCTTGAAATCGGGGTGTTCGTCATGCTGGTATTATTTTTCCTGATATTTATTATTCGTTTTTTTATCCTCACTCCATCCCTTAACGAAAGGCCAAAAGCAAATATTTCTCTGCGGAAAATGCATTCCTGGAAAAGGTCGCCCGAGTATCTACTATTAGTTCTATCATTACCTCTTCAGACTTTATGGGAGATTGCACAATTTCCGCTCTACACTGTATGGCATGAAGGCGACTGGAGTTTCATACTATACGGTTTAATACACTGCACTTTAGGTGATCTGTTAATTTTACTCGGTGTATTCTACTTGATATCACTGCTTAACAAGTCAAGATACTGGGTCTTTTCCCCCTCGATGCCCAATATTATTTTATTCACTGTTTTAGGCCTGACTTATACTATTTTTAGTGAAATTTTAAATACGCGTATCAAAGGCACATGGGGTTACACAGAACTGATGCCGATTGTTCCTGTTATCGAAATTGGCGGCATGCCTTTTTTACAATGGTTACTGATACCCCCAGTATTACTTTGGCTAATGCATATAATGGGATCAATTAAAACATATGAATAATATTACGAAGTCGCTTCTAAACTATATACAACCCGCTGTAATTATTTTTTTATTATTAATATTTGTTCTATTTTATTTCCTGGCTTACAGAACAAGTGTCAACACAAACTCAATTTCCGATCATCAATCCCTTACAGTCGCCGCCCAGGAACCTGTCTTATATAATCGGGATGTTAAACCATTACTTGAGAAACGCTGCGTTGTTTGCCACAGTTGTTATGATGCACCCTGCCAGTTGAAGCTTTCATCTGCCGAAGGTATTTCACGCGGCGCAAATGAAGAAAAAGTCTATAACCCCAAAAGGCTTACTGCAATAGAACCCACCCGTCTGTTTATCGATGCCAAAACTGACAACGAATGGCGCAACAAAGGTTTTCATTCTGTACTAGATAATACTGAAAAAACCCATAGTAAATCTATAATGCAATTACTGCTTGAACTCAAACAACATAATCCGCAACCCAACAAAGGCAAACTACCAGCCGACTTCATACTGGACATCGAACGCGAACAGGAATGTCCAACGCAGAACAAATTTAATGAATACGCAGAAGAACACCCCTTATGGGGCATGCCGTATGCGATGCCTAATCTCAATGAGAATGAAAACCGGATATTAGAAAAATGGCTTAACGCTGGTGCAGTTATGCCTGTCTCTGATGTTTTAAATAATAAAGCATCACCACAGATTACTAAATGGGAAACATTTTTAAATCAGGCATCAAATAAACAACAACTAACAAGCCGTTATATCTATGAGCATTTATTTCATGCTCACATCCATTTCACTAAAACACCTGTTGATGAATTTTATCGTCTGGTTCGCTCGCACACTCCGCCGGGGAAAGCGGTGAATGAAATTGCTACACTCAGGCCCTATGACAATCCTGGTTCAGCGGTATTTTATTATCGTTTGCTGCCTTATACACCGACCATTGTGGCTAAAAATCACATTGTTTATGAATTTTCAGATAAACGTCTGCAACGCTATCAGCAGCTGTTCATCACAGCGGACTACAATGTAGACGAGCTTCCATCTTATGCTCCTGAGGTTGCGTCAAATCCATTCAAGGTATATGCTGCTATTCCACCCGATTCACGTTACCGATTTTTACTCGACGATGCGCGATTTTTTATTGAAGGGTTTATTAAAGGCCCCGTTTGCCGAGGACAGGTTGCACTCAATGTGATTGAAGATCATTTCTGGGTTGTTTTCTTCAACCCGGAGCAGAAGTTTTTTACTACTCAACAAAAATTCCTGGACAACATGTCTGACTACTTGCAGATACCATCTGAACGTAAAAATCACATCAATTTTCTTCCCATATGGACAGACTACTGGCAGCGACAGAAGCAGTATTTGACCAGCAAACAAGATTATTTTAAAAATATGAATACGCATGATCTGAATCATGCATTGGGTTATATCTGGAATGGCAATGGTGATAACCCCAATGCTGCACTAACTGTCTTCCGACACTTCGATAGTGCATCGGTTGAGTATGGTCTGGTCGGGGACGAGCCAGAGACGGCATGGGTAATCGACTACCCTCTTCTTGAACGTATTCACTACCTGCTGGTTGCAGGCTTCAACATTTACGGAAACGTTGGGCATCAGTTTAGCACCCGAATATATATGGATTTCTTACGCATGGAAGGCGAGGATCATTTTCTGGCATTTTTACCTGCCAGTAAACGTAAGGAAATTCGCAACACCTGGTATCAGGGCATACGCTCTGAGCTAGATATTTTATTCGACGCACCCATGGAATGGCTAAACGTTGAATCAGTCATTGGCTATCAAACAGACAATGTTCAATCTGAATTTTACCAGCATATTAAACAGCGATTAGCTGACTTATTACCACAGGCGTATAAAATTAATCAGTGTGGTAATAAAAACTGCTCGAAAATAATTAATACTGACTTAGCAGTCAATAAACTGAAAACGCAAATAGACGCGGCAATGCTAAAAATTAGCGACATCAAAGGAAAAAGACTACACGGGTTTCCTGAAGTATCATTTGTACAGGTCACTACCGATGATCCTGAGCTATCATTTAGTTATTCTCTTCTGAGAAACAAGGCCTATAAAAATGTCACTTCCCTGTTATCGGATGAACGTAAGCGCAATCAGCAAGATATAGAGCATGACAGTTTAACGGTGGTGGACTGGCTAGTCGGCAGCTACCCGAACTTTTTCTTTAAGGTCCATATTAATGACATGGATAGTTTCATCGAATTTTGTACTTCTATAAATAACCAGAAAAGCTTTGATCGTTTCGTTGAGCGTTTTGGCGTGAGAAGAACCAGCGCGACATTCTGGGAAACCGCTGACTGGTTTCAGCAGCAATACAAAACCCAGCGTCCGCTGCACTCTGGACTCTATGACCTCAATCGCTACAGCAATCTGTAGCTGAATTATTCATCATCGATTTTATCGCCCGCGTACACCATTGAGGGTCGCGTAACAGCGGGTGATGATCTGCGTTGGCTAAAATACATAACTGCCATTCAGGGTGGCCTGGCATCAGTTGCTTAACACCGAATAAAGGCGCGGTTTTATCCTGTTCGCCGTGTAAAAAAAGGATATCGCAATCAGCATCAAGCTGTGTGGTGTCATGCAGAAGATCATGACGATAGATGCCATCCCATACGGAAGAGGTATAAGAGCGCCATGTGTGTTGTGTAAGATCCTGCACTACCTCTCGTGGCATATCACGCAATACATAAGGCAGCAGCCAGCGTAAGACATAACGGGTCATCACACAGGCTAGTGCCGCAAATGCAATGTTTGTCATCACATAGCGGTCAGCCAGATTACTCTTACGGAAGTAACGAAATGCACCGGCTTTATCACCAAAGTAAGGCAGGCTGATAAGAACCAGGCGTTTTACCAGATGTGGATAGTGTGCTGCAAAAGCAATGGCAATGATCGCACCAAATGAATGCCCGACGATTGTCAGTGATTCATCTTCGCACAGCACCTGATAGAGTTCTTCGACATGACGGTCGACCGTATATTTCGTCCAGGGTTTTGCTGATTGCCCGTAACCCAGTAGATCGACCAGTATAAGACGGTAACTAGAGGCCAGGGGTAACACGCGCGCTTTCCAGTACCTCGATGTGCCGCCGATACCATGTAAAAAGACAATGCTTTCGGCAGCATCACCCAATGTCTCACTATGCAGCATCAACGTAGAAATTGGTATTGAATTGTCGAATGGCTATTTTTATAGTGAAAACTTTTATGCATCATGTCGATTACCTTGTCATCATCATAAAACCGTAATATTTAATTCGGGAATACCTGTTTCTTCACCTATTGAATGAAAAGCCGGAGACATTGGTTTTTCATCAAATACAGAATTTGATATCATAAACAGGGTAACAATAAAAATAGATTTATTGATTCCTGTTATTCTCATGACTGTAGCATCACTTTTTAATTAGATTTTTCTAGCAATTAAAAAACGCTTTTAATTCACCCTCTGTCGGCTGTTTTCTAAAGACAACCTCGTCATCGACAATCAAATTAGGTGAATGCCGTATGCTATATTTCTGAACCAGCTCTGGATTATCATCACAATAAATCACGCTGTGTTCTATACCGATATCATCCAGTTCTCTGGAAAAATTCTTACAGTGACTGCAATCTTTGGTTGCCATTATTATTACATTCATTTTCATCTCCTAAAGTTAATGCTTAATACCTTGTTCACAGCTGGCATGAATCACGCACATCACCCCAAAGCAGCCCTATATGTGTTTTTAAGATAAGCGCAACTTGCAATCGATACTGTTGCAAAACCCTAAAATCACATGCGGTCAGTCCTTCATCTAAGTGGTAGTTTTACAGAACCATGATGCAAATAACGATTATAAGATAGCACACTTATCTCTGCCGTTAACCTGGATGCTTAAGTGCCTTCACATATAATAAAAAACTTGTTGTGGTAGCCTACGTATTTTAACAGCCACTACAAAAGTGTTTTTCAACACTGTCATTCGCAAACAATCACTCCGCCTCCAATTCCTCCCATTTCTTATACGCCTTAGTCAACTCCGACTCAATCTCACTCAATCGCTGAGTCGCCGCCGCGACCACATCCTTCTCCTGCTGATAAAAATCTGCACTGGCCATTTTTTCTGTTAACTCAGATTGCTCAGCATCCAGCTTTTCAATTAACTTCGGCAACTCATCCAGTTCGCGCTGATCTTTAAAGCTTAATTTTTTAGCTTTCTTGGCATCTTCAGATTTATTTTCTGCTGGTTTTACTTTTACCTCTTTCTTAACGGCATCTGGCTTTATGTTTGACTGTTTGTTTTTATATTGCCTTAACCAATCATTATAACCACCGACATACTCATTAACATAAGGCGCCAGCAGGCGAACCTTGAAATTTCAGTTTGGAACTGTGGTTAACCTGTAGAGATAAGATTATCTAATTTTACTCTGACCCTAATAATTAGCAATAGCTTTTTGTTTTGTATAAAAGGGGGCGGCTATTTAGTCGCCCTTTTTTTATGCCAGTGTTTTAGGTTTTTGCTCAGTAACCTTACTCATAAGCTGAAACTTTTATACTAGTCGCCTAGTTACTGAAAATTTATTACGGGCGCACACGTAGTCATAACCTGTATATCTAAGTTTCGCCTGCTGGCGCCTCACTTTTTTCTGCAGCCAAAAAAGTAAGCAAAAAGCCCGCTCGCCTTTGTCGCTAGCCCTCATAAAAAGCGATGAGGGTTCCTGAAAACTGTTTGTTACTCCTTTCGTGAAATCATTAATCTGTTAGTTCACTTCTCGTTTGCCGGGTCGTTTCGATGCGCCGTCCGGGCTTATTCGAAACTAATTTTTACATCCCTGTAAAAATTACCCTATAGATGTACAGTTTTCAGCTAGCAACAGGGCTGGTTGTCGCCAGACTTAAATCAATTACTTCTATTTTTTAAAAAACTCATCCTGAATTATTTTATCGAGGAGTTATAATTTTTACGTAATTTGATGTCACTGGATTCCTGCCTTCGCAGGAATGACGACAGTATTTTGTTTTTGTAGGGTGGAACAAGCAACGCGGTTCCGCCAATTACCGCGACAATGGTGGACCCACTTCGTTTGATCCACCCTACGTAACAATATGAAATATAAAAATTAAATTACGATTATGTAAATGGACTAGCGAAAAACTTCCCTGTGACTTGCCGAAAATTGTTTCTTTCTAGGGGCAAAATCACAGGGATGTGATTTTGAGTGGTGATAAGTCTGGATGGCGCACCAGCACGACCCGACAACGAAGCTTTAAACTCGCAGAACAACAAACACCAAATATTCATTCGTATAATTTTCGGGAACCCTAATTAGCTTTTTAATTAGGGCAAGGCACCAGGAACGGCGTTTTCTTGCTTACTTCTTTGGCGCTGTTGCTAAAGAAGTAAGGCGCCAGCAGGCGAACCTTGAAACTTCAGTTTGTGATTATGGTCAACCCCATAAATGCCATGAAACTATATTTATCAATTTCTGATATACATATATTTAATTTTCAATCAAGTCTGACTATTTTTATTTGTTCGATGCATTAATGCCACGAGATTGAGTTTAATTGATTAACGATTTTCTTTGCCATAATAGAATACTGTGTATATGTATTATCTAAGTTGTGATTAATTATTTCACGATTTGTATCAGTTAGGTTGCTGTCAAAGGTCAAATTAAAATAATACCTTGCTTGATCCGCTTCTTCGTTTAACATACTCAAATTTGTTCGTAATTCAATTAATTGATTTTGCAATGCCGAAGAGAATGAAGATATTAGCGCATATTTTGTTTCGAGCAGTGGAACATTATATTTTTTACAGTTAATCCACCGCTACTTTCTGCTTTATCATAATCCGTTATTACTTTTATCTGTTCGTCTGGGAGTTCTAACTGCATTTTAATAGTATCTCTAATGCTGTTAAACGGATTTATACCAGTGTAATTACTGAATATTGGCTTTAACCATTCAAGCAGTTCGCGATCTACAGTACCATTGTGCATATTTATGCGGTACACCACACATGCTAAGCGATATTTTAGTTCCGCTAGCTCAACTTGTAGTGACCTAACTACTTCTCTGTTCTCACGTACACGATAATTATGATTAGTAATAATTGGTGTTAATAAGCCAAATAACCAGCCTAGAATTATCAGTAGTACTGCTATTAGTGAATCACTCATTTATTTTGGCACCTAACAGTTAATATGCATTTTGAGACTTTATAACTAATATCGGTAACATCTGTTTTAGTATGGCAGTAGCTCCCAGCCTAAAAACATACTCTTAAATAAAGCCATCCACCAAATATCACTCTCCCTCCAACTCTTCCCATCGCTTATAAGCCACAGCCAACTCTGCCTCAATCTCACTCAAGCGCTGAGTCGCTGCCGCTACTATATCTTTTTCCTGTTGATAAAAATCCGCACTTGCCATTTTTTCTGTTAGCGCAGCTTGTTCTGCATCCAGCACTTCTATCAACTTTGGTAAGGCATCCAATTCACGTTGATCATTAAAGTTTAATTTCTTTGTCTCTTTTTTTTGTGCCGGCTTTTCTTTTACCGTTTTATTAATTGCAGCAGGTTTTATTTTCGACTGTTTATTTTTATATTGCCTTAACCAGTCTTCATAGCCGCCCACATATTCATTAACAATGGCATCGCCTTCATACACCAGTGTACTGGTGACAACATTATCCACAAAGGCCCGGTCATGACTTACCAAAATTAAGGTGCCGTCATAATCCATCAATAGCTCTTCTAATAACTCCAATGTTTCTACATCAAGGTCATTGGTTGGCTCATCCATTACCAATAAGTTAAAAGGTTTTGCGAACAATTTTGCCAACATTAGGCGATTGCGTTCACCACCGGATAGCGTGCTAACGGGAGAGTTGGCTCTATCCGGTGAAAATAGAAAATCAGCTAAATAACTCATTACATGTTTAGAGCGACCGCCAATCTCAATAAAGTCCGAGCCTTCTACTAAATTTTCTCTTACGCTTTTTTGTAAATCTAGCTCTGATCTAAACTGATCGAAATAGGCAACTTCTAGCTTTGTGCCTATTTCTACCGTGCCTTCATCCGGCGTTAATTTACCGAGGAGCAAATGTATAAGCGTCGACTTACCCACACCATTTGGGCCTAATATGGCAATGCGATCTCCACGGCTAATAACCGTACTAAAGTTTTTAATAATCGGTAAATCGCCATAACTATAACTAATATTTTTTGCCTCAATAACCCGTTTACCGGAACGCTCCTGGGCAGATATTTCCAGATTAACCTGGCCTTTCTGCTCGCGCCGCTCCATGCGCTCATTGCGCAATGCTTTCAGGGCACGAACACGGCCTTCATTTCTAGTACGTCGTGCTTTTATACCCTGGCGAATCCACACTTCTTCCTGTGCTAGTCGTTTATCGAATAAGGCATTTTCTCTTTCTTCGTTGTCCAGGGCTTCCTGCTTGCGTAATAAATAATTTTCGTAATCACCCGGCCACGAACTGATCTTGCCTCTATCGAGTTCAATAATGCGAGTTGCCATTCTTCTTAGGAAGGCTCTATCATGTGTTACAAACATCAAGCTGCCATGCCAGTTAAGCAGGAACTCTTCTACCCATTGAATCGCTTCTATATCTAAATGGTTGGTTGGTTCGTCTAATAACAACAAATCTGGATCGGTAACCAGTGCTTTACCTAATAAAACTCGACGCTTAAGCCCGCCCGATAAGGCACTAAATTCTTCATCGGCGGGTAGGTTTAATAATGAAATAGTCGTTTCGACTTGTTGTGAAAGGCTCCAGCCATCCACTGCCTCAAGCTTATGCTGTATTCGAGAGAGCTCTGCCATCTTTTCTTCTGAGTAATCATCTGCTATAGCAAGGCTCGCATGGTGATAATCTTTTAATATCTCGCCCACACCCTCCAGCCCTGATGCGATGACATCATATACGCTACCGTCAATATCATCGGGCACTTCCTGCGTTAGGTATGCAATTTTGAGATTTTGCTTACGCTCCACACTGCCTTCATCCGCCTTAATAAAGCCTGCAATGAGCTTCATCAATGTAGATTTTCCTTCGCCATTTCTGCCCAATAAACACAGGCGTTCACGCGGCTCTATTTGTAAGCTGAGTGAGTCCAGCAGGTTTGGGCCGCCAAAGCCCAGTTTTATATCTCTAAGTGTTAGAAGTGCCATAATAATGCTCTATTTAATTACCGTGTATTTTATCAGACCCGAGTAGTATTATTAGCTTTTTAAACAGTTATTATATTTATGCCAAACCTGACTATTTTATCCATCATTGAGTCACCCACGCACCCAAAGCTTTCTAGCCTATTTGCTAATATGGGTGCCCGTGAGATAAAGGTAAACTCTACGCGTAATGCCATGAAGGCATTAAAAACCCATCAGCCAGATTTTATCGTCGCTGAGTTCTTTTATGGTTATGGCAATAATTACGCGGGGGTGAATGTAAGCAATCTCGATGTACTACTCTCTAGCCTTCCCAAATATTCACCGCACACCAAAACCATTGTTTTTGTCGAAAAGGAAGAGTCTCAATATGTTGAAAAACTGCATGCCCTATATCCGCTGCATGCGGCATTTCTTCACGACACACCTGAGTATGCCATTGAGGAGTCATTATTAGGCTTGGCAGATGACGGGGATAAATAGTATCTGAATTAATTCAACTTAAAATTATGCGATATGCACTGGCTTTATGGGCAGATCTAACTCTATTACAAGTCGTCGGTGGATGGCTCTGAATCTGATCTTTGTTCTTCTGATTCTGCTTTAGTTGCGCTTTCTATTTGCGCACGACCTAGCGCAATAATTTGCCCTAGCTTATCCTGGTCTTTTTTAATTAAGTCATTTAAACGAGTTCTTAAACCAACACCATTTGCAGACACATGTAGAACCTGACACCTAACTTTAATCGAATCTTCTTTTTCATCACATTTGAAACGCAGCGTTAGTATACCAGTATCACCCGGGGCTACCGGGCAACCACCACCCGTAAAGGCCATGCATTCCATCAACACGCCTTCTAAAGACACATCTTTTGTATTGCCTGCATATGACATCCCAGACGATTTTGTAAAGGAACAAGACATGCGTATTTGCTTACGTACAAAGCGTCTTCTTTCTACAGGCTGAACCAATTTTTTATCACCATAAATTAAATATTATCGAATACTGTTTGCCGCACACCAGGCAGATGCCCACGCCCATTGAAAATTATAACCGCCTAACTGCCCTGTAACATCTAAAACTTCACCAATAAAATATAAGTTTTCTTTTAATTTAGATTCACAGGTTTTAGATGACACCTGTTCTGTATTGATGCCACCAGCGGTGACCTCTGCTGTTTTATAACCTTCAGTTCCACTGGGTACAAATATCCAATGATGTATTCTATTTTCTAATAGCTCTATATCACGCTTATTTAATTGCTTTAGCTTACAGTGCCTATATTCTTCGCCACATATAAATGCAGCAATTTTTTTCGGAATTAATTGAGCGATGTTATTAATGAATAACTGATCCCCATGAATTACAATTTGTTCTGCTATGTAATTAACTATATTTTTACCTGGCAATAAATCAATTTCTACTTCAGAAGAAAATTCCCAATATGCCGACAGCTTAAGTATGACGGGACCACTTAAACCTCTATGGGTAAACAACAGGTCATCATCTATTTTTATTTCCTGTTTACCTGCCCTGCATTTTGCAGACACCGGAAGCGCCACGCCTGACAGGCCCTGTATTGTTTCAAGCTGATTTTCTGAAAATGTAAATGGCACCAGAGATGCCGATGTTTTAACTATTTCATGACCAAATTGCTCTGCAATCTCATAGCCAAAACCTGTGGCGCCCAGGCTTGGAATTGATAATCCACCGGTAGCAACAACTAATGATTTCGCACTAAATTCACCACAGCTTGTTTTTAAATTAAAATCATCTACTGCTTTTATTTTTTCAATAGAACATTTTTTATATATTTTTACAGATGCAGCTGCACATTCATCTAGTAACATTTTTAAAATGTCTTTTGAACTGTGCTTACAAAAAAGTTGTCCTGCTGCCTTCTCAACATATTCGATGCCATGCTTTTCAACTAATGCCAAAAACTCATAGGGTGAATACTGATTTAGTGCAGATTTACAGAAGTGTGGGTTTTCCGAGGTGAAATCTTCATGGCTAGTATAAAGGTTTGTAAAATTACACCTCCCACCGCCAGACATGAGAATTTTTTTCCCCACCTTATTGGCGTGGTCAAGCACGAGAACACGCTTGTTTCGTAAAGCTGTATTATAGGCGCAGAACAAACCCGCTGCGCCTGCGCCTATAATCACTACATCGTATTTACTATTCACAATAAATTTAATAAACCGACATTATTTATTTTTCGTAGGTCGTTCCCAACCTATAATCGTTTTTTGTGGCGATCGACTAATAACCAATGAACTTTCTTCATTAACATCTTTAGTAATCGTTGCACCTGCGCCTATGGTTACACCATTCGCGATATTCACGGGCGCGACTATCTGCGTATCTGAGCCTATAAATACATTATTGCCTATAATTGTTTTATGCTTATTCGCGCCATCATAGTTACAGGTGATTGTGCCAGCACCTACATTTACATTTTCGCCCATTTCAGTATCACCTACATAGCTCAGGTGATTTACTTTACTGCCCTTACCAATTTCAGCCTTTTTAATTTCTACAAAATTCCCCACTTTTGCCGATGCATGTAAATGTGTCTCTGGTCGCAGTCGTGCAAATGGCCCTACTTCACAATCAGCATCAACGATTGCGTTTTCTAAAACACAATTGGCTTTAATATTTACATTTTCACCAATAGTGGAGTTTATGATGACGCAGTTGGGTCCAATATTTGTACCGCTGCCAATTTTTACATCACCTTCAAGTACAACGTTCACATCTATATAAACATCATTACTAATACTTACATTTCCACGTACATCTAAACGAGCGGGATCGGCCAGGGCAACGCCTTCTGTCATTAATGCATCTGCAATATTGCGCTGATATATGCGCTCTAGTGTCGCTAACTGTAGCCGATTATTAACGCCTTCAACTTCATAGCTCTGCGTCGCTTTAGCCGTTTTAATTTCTATACCTTCATTTGCGGCCAATGCAAAAATATCGGTCAGGTAATATTCACCCTGGCTATTTTGATTATTAATTTCACTCAATAAACGCTGCAGTGTTTCGCCCTGGCAACTTAATATGCCGCTATTCACTTCCTGTATTTTCTGTTGCTCATCACTGGCATCTTTTTGTTCTACTATGCCGCTTACTTTATTGTCTGCATTTCTAATGATTCGGCCATAACCAAATGGATTGTCTAGGTCTACGGTTAGCAAGCCAATTTTATTGGCTGTGCCTTCTAACAAATCTTCCAGCGTTTGCCTGGAGGTCAGCGGTACATCAGCGTATAAAACCAATATATTATTCTTTAAGTTTACCGATTCAAATGCCTGTTTAACCGCATGGCCTGTGCCTAACTGTTGTTTTTGTTCAACCCACTTTGCATCAAAATGCGCACAACTGTTCTTTACTGTTTCACCACCGTGGCCATAAATCACTACAATTTCTTCAGCGCCCAGAGATTTTGCCGTGTCATATACATGTTCGACCAATGGCTTATTGGCAAGCTCATGCAATACCTTCGGCTTATTCGACTTCATGCGTGTGCCTTTACCGGCGGCCAGGATAACTACACTTAGTGACATCTGAATTCCTTAAACTCTACTTATGATTTCTTTACTGTGGCCCTAGTGTATCGTTGATTTTTGTTAAGGCAATACCTTTGGATCATTGCGCCTGCATTTTCAGGATAGCGCATATCCTGTGCATAAAAAAAGCCGGACAATGTCCGGCTTTTTTAAGATCTTTCAATCATCGATAAAGTATTTAAAGCCTTATCTACGACCTTTAAGCTTTTTGATAGTCTCAACCATCGCAGCGGCTTCCATCAGCTCGGCTTTCGCTTTCGCAAAATCCATCTCAGAACTTCTGTTCTGCATAGCTTCTTCAGCGTGTTGCTTAGCTTCGATTGCAGCAGCTTCATCCAGATCACTGGCACGAATAGCTGTATCAGATAGTACCGTCACTACATGTGGCTGAATTTCCAGTATGCCACCAGTGATGAAGAAAGACTCATCTTCACCATTTTCACCGCGTACTCGTACTTCACCCGCTTTAAGCTTGGTAAGCAATGGAGTATGGCGAGGCGCAATACCTAGTTCACCCATAACACCTGGAGCAAAGACCATTGTGGCTTTGCCTGACCAGATTTCATGTTCTGCACTAACAATGTCTACATGTGTTGTCATAGCCATAAGCTTTCCTTACATGTTTTTCGCTTTTTCTTTAACTTCGTCGATGCCGCCTACCATGTAGAACGCCTGCTCTGGAATATCATCCAGTTCACCATCGAGGATTGCTTTAAAGCTAGCTAAAGTTTCTTTTAAGCTTACGTATTTACCAGGTGCACCGGTAAAAACTTCTGCTACGAAGAATGGCTGAGAAAGGAAACGTTGCATCTTACGTGCACGAGATACGGCTAACTTGTCGTCATCAGAAAGCTCGTCCATACCCAGGATTGCAATGATATCTTTAAGCTCTTTATAACGCTGCAATGTACCCTGTACACCACGAGCAATATCATAATGCTCCTGGCCAACAACTTGTGGATCTAATTGACGCGAAGTTGAGTCAAGTGGATCAACAGCAGGATAAATACCTAATTCAGCTATTTGACGTGACAATACTAATGTCGCATCCAAGTGAGCGAATGTGGTTGCTGGAGATGGGTCAGTCAGGTCATCCGCAGGTACATATACCGCCTGGAACGATGTGATCGAACCGGTCTTAGTAGATGTAATACGTTCCTGAAGAACACCCATTTCTTCTGCAAGTGTTGGCTGGTAACCAACCGCTGAAGGCATACGACCTAACAGTGCAGATACTTCTGTACCCGCAAGGGTGTAACGGTAAATGTTATCAACGAACATGAGTACGTCACGGCCTTCGTCACGGAAGTTTTCTGCAATGGTTAAACCGGTTAGGGCAACACGCAGACGATTTCCTGGAGGCTCATTCATCTGCCCGTAAACTAGCGCTACTTTATCAAGTACGCCGCCTTCTTCCATCTCGTAGTAAAAATCGTTACCTTCACGAGTACGCTCACCAACACCCGCAAATACTGAGTAGCCGCTGTGCTCAACCGCGATATTACGAATTAGCTCCATCAATGTAACGGTTTTACCAACACCCGCACCACCGAATAAACCAACTTTACCACCCTTGGCGATTGGCATAACAAGGTCGATAACTTTAACGCCTGTTTCCAAAATCTCTACTTCTGAAGATAGCTCTTCATACTTAGGTGCAGCTCGGTGAATAGGTAAACGAATTTCTTCACCAATTGGGCCGGCTTCATCGATAGGTTCACCCAGGACGTTCATTACACGGCCCAGCGTTTTAAGACCAACAGGAACGGTAATAGCTGAGCCAGTATTAACGACTTCAATGCCTCGCTTCAAACCTTCTGAAGAACCCATAGCAATGGTGCGCACAATGCCATCACCCAACTGAGCCTGAACTTCTAATGTCAGACCTGCGCTTTCGATTCTTAACGCATCGTAAACCTTAGGAATTGCATCCCTTGGAAACTCAACGTCGATTACCGCTCCGATAATCGAAACAACTTTTCCAGCACTCATAGACTGATCCTCTTAATTAAATTCTTTTTATCCTGCTGCAAGCCTTCAGCTTGCAACCAGGACAATTAAACGGCAGATGCACCTGCAACAATCTCAGAAATTTCCTGTGTGATTGCTGCCTGACGCGCCTTGTTATAAACAGTTTCAAGGTTGCTAATAATGTCTCCCGCATTATCCGTTGCCGATTTCATGGCAACCATACGAGCAGACATTTCGCAGGCGATGTTTTCAACAACGCCCTGATATACCTGAGACTCAACAAAGCGCATGAGCAGGCCATCAAGAATCTCTTTAGAGTCCGGCTCATAGATGTAATCCCAATGATGCTTTAACTCAGCATCATCGGATCCGCTTACAGGCAATAACTGTTGCACGCCTGCTTTCTGAGTCATGGAATTAACAAACTCATTACTTACCAGATAAAGCGCGTCGATTTTGCCTTCAGTAAATGCATCAAGCATTACTTTTACAGAACCGATCAGGCTATCAATACTAGGCTTATCACCTATTTGAGTTGCCTGAGCAATCATATTGGCATTTTGACGTTTAAAGTAATCAACCGCTTTACGGCCAATTGCGACAACATCAATTTCTACACCCTTGTCATGGTGAACTTTCATATCGTTAATTGTTTTCTTAAACAAGTTAACGTTTAAGCCACCACACAAACCACGGTCTGATGTGACAACGATATAACCAACACGCTTAATTTCACGCTCAATCATATACGGATGTTTAATTTCCGCATGCGCTTGAGATAAATGCGCAATTACATTGCGCATCTTCTCAGCGTATGGACGGCTAGCTCGCATTCTTTCCTGCGCTTTACGCATTTTAGACGCGGCAACCATTTCCATGGCTTTAGTAATTTTTTGAGTATTTTTAATACTCTTAATTTTACTGCGTATTTCTTTTGCACCGGACATGTTTTAACTCCGACTACCAAACACCGTTAGCTTTAAAAGCTTCTAGTGCTGATTTCATTTCAGCGGCGATGTCGTTGTTGTAATCTCCAGACTCTTCGATTTTTGCAACCAGCTCAGCATTATTGCTTTTCACATATGCCCACAGTGCTGCTTCAAAATTTAGAACCTGAGATACTTCAACGTCATCCATAAAGCCTTCGTTCATCGCGAATAAACTGAAGCCCATCTCACAAACACCCATCGGTGAATACTGAGCCTGCTTCATTAACTCTACCGCACGCTCACCTAATGACAACTGCGCACGCGTCGCTTCATCAAGGTCAGATGCAAACTGTGCGAAAGCCGCCAGTTCACGGTATTGAGCCAACGCTAAACGAACACCACCACCCAGTTTTTTGATGATTTTAGTTTGTGCCGCACCACCTACGCGAGATACCGATAAACCAGCGTTAATTGCTGGACGGATACCTGCATTGAATAAATCAGATTCCAGGAAGATCTGACCATCCGTAATCGAAATTACGTTGGTGGGTACGAAGGCAGAAACGTCACCATCCTGAGTTTCGATGATTGGAAGTGCTGTTAAAGAACCTGTTTTGCCTTTAACACGACCGTTTGTAGCTTTTTCTACGAAGTCAGCATTAACACGTGCTGCACGCTCTAATAAACGAGAGTGTAAGTAGAAAACGTCACCTGGGTATGCTTCACGACCGGGTGGACGACGTAACAGTAGAGATACCTGACGGTAAGCCCATGCCTGCTTAGTTAAGTCATCATATACAATCAGAGCGTCTTCGCCCTGGTCGCGATAGAACTCACCCATTGAACAACCTGAGTAAGGTGCGATGTATTGCATCGCCGCAGAATCAGACGCTGCCGCAGCAACAATGATTGTGTGGCCCATTGCATCATGCTCTTCAAGCTTGCGTACCAGGTTGGCAATCGTAGATGCTTTCTGACCAATCGCTACGTATACACACTTAACGCCTGTATCTTTCTGATTGATGATGGCATCTAATGCTACCGCTGTTTTACCCGTCTGACGGTCACCGATGATTAACTCACGCTGACCACGACCGATAGGTACCATTGCATCGATTGCCTTAACGCCTGTTTGTACAGGCTGGTCAACCGACTTACGCTCAATAACACCCGGTGCTATCTTTTCGATAGGTGCAAATGTAGTCGTTTCAATTGGGCCTTTACCGTCGATAGGTACGCCCAATGAATCAACAACACGGCCGAGTAGTGCATCACCTGTTGGTACTTCTAAAATCTTACCTGTACATTTGGCTACATCACCTTCTTTCAGGTGCTTGTCAGAACCTAGTACAACCGCACCTACTGAGTCACGCTCAAGGTTAAGTGCTAGTGCATAAGTGTCGCCAGGCAGTTCGATCATCTCGCCCTGCATTGCTTCCGATAAACCGTGTATACGCACGATACCGTCAGCCATACTTACAATAGTACCTTCGGTACGAGCTTCCGCTACCGTATCAAAGCTTTCTATTCTCTTTTTAATCAGTTCACTGATTTCTGATGGATTCAGTTGCATTCTTTAGATCCTCGTTAATGGCCCACTTAGTGTGAGACCGCCTGGGTTAATGACCCAATCTTGGCCT
>Ga0316205_10000142_pt1:0-92500 | contig 154344 bp, 151 predicted proteins | sample 3monthpyrite_MG_FD_204941 | JGI IMG/M metagenome (GOLD analysis project Ga0316205, IMG submission 204941) | Microbial mat bacterial communities from mineral coupon in-situ incubated in ocean water Damariscotta River, Maine, United States -... | ecosystem: Environmental > Aquatic >...
CGTGTCATTCTATACATGTTGCAGCCTCTGATTTTAAGTTGACGCTTAGAGTTTTAACGATAAACTCCTTTGGCTGCAACACTTTATTCACTTTGTAATAATTTATTCCGGACAGTAGTGCGCCTACACGGGAACGACGGATTCTGTCAGGCTAACTGTAAACTTTATTATCAATTCGTAAGATCATATTTCGACTTTCACAATTAAAAATAATAATTTATACGTAGTAACTGACGACTGAAATTGGTGCTGGCATCATTTGCTGCCGCACTGTTATCAATATTAGTATGGATAAATGCTAAGTTAGCGTGATCATTCAATGTATAGCTTAAAACGATATTTTTTCACCAGTTTAGATTTTTTATGGCTAACTTTATGAATTCACATAAAATAGTAGAGTATTTTTCGCTAATAGTTAGCTAAGAATATTGAAATATTCAAGCGGTCTTCAATACTATGCACAAAATACCTCTAAGTTTAAGCTTGTATGATTCAATCATATATTCTAGACTTCCTTTCGATGAGATCAAAATATAACAATACGGTTATTCAATATGCATTAATTGTCTGCTTGGGCACTACTTTGCTATTTGGACAGGCATTCAAATCACATATGCATATCCAGCATGATGGCGTGACTTCATCTGCATCAACACATTTTATTGACGTACATGCTGCTTCGACCTCACATGATGTGTCATATGATAAGCACCATAGCGAAGTTGATAATCACTCTCACTCAACTGAAATTGATGTTAGCCTTGATAGTGTTGCTACAAAAATAAAATTATTAAATTCAATAGTATTACTGTTTCTTGTCGCAAGTATCTTTTTATGTATACCTCTATTACGTTCTATTAGGATTTTTGCTAAACATAAAACAAAATTAACATCCCCCAATTTTTTACTCTCACCCCCATTACGTGCTCCACCTAGATAAATTCTAATAAACGACTCCTTTTTATAATTGAGACCTACTTTTCTAATTAGCTTGCATGAGCTTATTCTGGATTATAGTGATTTTAATTATGAATCAGATTATTAAATATTTAATTAAAATTATTAACTAATACATAACTTACTTTTAATAAATTTTAAGGTGGTTATTTAAGTTAATTTCGTTTAACTATTGTAAGGAGATAACATCAAAATGTTATCAAAATCGAGTATTACTTTTTTTGGCAGTCTCTTGTTGCTTAGTAACATGGTTTATGCTGAATCGACTTCTAATGTAGTAACTTCAGCACTTAATTTGAGGTCTGCTATTGAAAAAACATTTAAGCATAATCCAACATTACGTACTTTTAGTTATCAACAAAAAGCGCAGGATGGCAGAGCATTTCAAGCTGGGCTGGGCGCTAGCCCCGAAGTGAATTTAGCTATTGAAGATGCATTTGGTAGCAATAATTTTAATTCATTCGATCAGTCTACAACAACATTGAGTATTGTTTGGGTTGTTGAAGGTAAGATTCGACAAGGCTATATCGATGTAGCGAATTCAGAATCATTGGCATTAAACACAGAAGCGAAGATTAAGCGGCTTGATGTCGCAGCAGAAACAGCACGATTGTTTATTATAACCTTGGCGAATCAATCACGACTTGCTAGTGAAAGTAAATCAGTCGACATTGCTCAGAAAAATGTTTCGGCGGTTAAAAAGCGTGTGATAGCGGGTAAATCACCCGAAGCTGAATTGGCACGTGCACAAGCTGAAGTTGCACGCAGGGAACTTGCTAGAGAAGACATTGAGCATGAGCTAAGTTCTGCAATTCGTTTACTCGCTGCACAATGGGGTGAGACAAATCCTAACTTTAGGCGTGTTGAAGGTAAATTATTTTCTTTACCTACGATGACATCTTTCGATGTACTCAAAGCAAAGATTGATAAAAGTCCTGAATTTACGCGTCTATTATCGGATAAACGGCTCAAGCAAGCAGAATTAACGCTTGCACAAACAAAGAGCAGCTCCAACTGGCGAGTTAATGTTGGTGTGCGACATTTCGAAGTCACAGATGATCAGGCACTTGTTACAGGTATCTCGATTCCATTTGGCGAACGGAGTCGTAATATCGGACGTATACAAGAAGCGCGTGCAAACTTATCCCAAACAGTTGCAAAAGAAGAAGAGTTAAGAGTACGTATTGAAACAACACTGTTTGTCTTATATCAAGAACTTCAACATAGTTTGCACCGTGTTGAAATTTATCGTGACAAAATTATTCCCCAACTTGAAAAAGCACTTAAGGAAACACGTAGAGCCTATCATTTAGGTCGTTACAGTTATCTTGAATGGCATAGCGTACAAGCTGAACTTCTCGAAGCACGTAATGCTTTAATAGAAGGTAGTATTGATGCTCACTTGAAAGCAATTGAAATTGAACGTTTAACCGGTACGCGTATGACGCAACCTACAACTAAATAATGAGACGACTTATGAAAATTTCTAAATATTTACTTGGACTTATTTTTTTAACAACATTCATTACGGCATGTGGTAATTCAACGACCGATCAAACTGCCGTAAAAAAAGATGCGCACGGAGCACCAATAGAAGCTGAAGTTGTTAAGGGACCTCATGGAGGTCGAATGCTTGTCAGTGATGACTTTTCACTTGAATTAGCAATTTTTGAAACGGGTGTGCCACCTGAATTTCGTGCTTGGGCAAGTTTTAAAGGCAAGCAACTTTTACCTAATGAGGTTGAATTGAATATTGTTTTAACACGTTTGAGTGATAATGAAGCAGGTAGGTTTAACAAAATAAAGTTTAAGCCTCAGGGTGACGCCATGCGTGGTGATACTGTTATTTATGAACCCCATTCATTTATTGTAACCATAAATGCTGAGTACAATGGTAAGAAGCATACCTGGCAGTATGATAACTTCGAAGGTCGCACTAAAATTGAAAAGGCCGTTGCAGAAGCACTGGAAATAAAAACATCTATTGCCGGCCCAATTGTTTTGCAAGAAACGGTTAGCGTCTTTGGCAAAATTAAAACGAATACTGAAGGTGTTAGTCATGTTAATGCGCGATTTGCTGGCGTAATTAAGTCAATTTCTGCATCCGTTGGAGACACTATTCGTAAGGGGCAGGTATTAGCAAAAGTCGAAAGTAATGAAAGTCTTAAAGTGTATTCCATTAAAGCGCCAATTAATGGCGTAGTCACTCAGCGCAGTGTTAACGCAGGAGAACAAACCGGGACTCTGCCTTTATTTACGATTACAGATACTTCTACGGTATGGATTGATTTATCAGTCTTTCCTGGTGATCGTCATCTTGTACGTGTTGGAGCAAATGTCAAACTTGATGTTGAAAATATTAGCGAAGCTATTACGGGTAAAGTTTCCATGATTAATGTAACGGCTGAAGCAAACCAATCAGTAATTGCTCGTGTGGTGATTGATAATAAAGATGGGAAATTATTACCTGGCAGGTATATAAAAGCGCTGATTACTGTTGGTGAGTATCCTATCCCGTTGGCAGTAAAGCGGACAGGACTGCAGACTTTTCGAGATTTTACAGTCGTTTATGCGCAAATAGGTGATGAGTATGAAGTGCGAATGCTTGAACTTGGCAAACAAAATAGCGAATGGATTGAAGTTCTTGGCGGTATAGAAGCTGGTGCACGTTATGTCAGTGAAAATAGCTATGTCATTAAAGCCGATATTGAAAAATCTGGCGCATCTCACGATCACTAAGGAATAATTATGCTTGAATCAATTATTAAGTTCTCATTGGCGCGACGTGGTCTAGTTGTTGCGCTGGTACTCATCATTATGGCCATAGGTGGATGGAAATTTACCCAGCTACCTATTGATGCCGTACCCGATATTACTAATGTACAGGTTGTTATAAATACTGAGGCACCCGGTTATACACCGTTAGAAGTTGAGCAACGGGTAAGTTTTCCTGTTGAGACGTCAATGGCAGGTATACCAAAACTTTCTTACACGCGATCGGTATCTCGATATGGTTTATCACAAGTTGTCATTGTGTTTGAGGAAGGAACGGATATTTACTTTGCCCGTCAGTTAGTCAATGAACGACTAAGCTCTGCCAAGGCGACTTTACCGGCAACGCTTGAACCAACACTTGGGCCTATTGCAACCGGGCTTGGTGAAATTTTTATGTTCACTGTCGATGCAGAGCCTGGTGCTAAAAATAGTGATGGAAGTCTGATTACACCAATGGACTTAAGGTCGGTTCACGATTGGATTATTCGTCCACAATTAATGCGTGTTTCGGGTGTCGCGGAAATTAATCCTATTGGTGGATTTAAAAAAGAAATACTTGTAGCACCTGAACCATCGAAATTGTTAGCACATGGTATTGGATACATTGATGTATTAAAGGCTATACAAGACAATAATAACAACCGTGGTGCTGGATTTATTGAACACAATGGAGCGCAATGGTTAATGCGTGTGCCCGGTCAAGCTAAAAATCTTAATGATTTGAGTAATATTGTAATAAAGCAAAGTCAAGGAACACCCATCCTGGTTAAAGATGTTGCAACCGTTAGTTTAGGTAAAGAACTGCGTTCCGGTGCGGCAACTCAAAATGGCCGAGAAGTGGTAATGAGTACGGTATTTATGTTAATTGGTGAAAACAGTCGTACGGTAGCTAACGATGTTGCAATTAAACTTGAAGACATTAAAAGTAGTCTACCAACAGGTATTACCGTTAAGGCTGTTTATAATCGGACTACGTTGGTGGATAAAACATTAGAAACTGTGCAGAAAAATTTACTCGAAGGCGCTCTGCTTGTCATTGTTATTTTGTTTCTGTTACTCGGTAATATGCGAGCTGCCTTTTTAACTGCAGCGGTTATACCTATTGCTATGTTAATGACGATAACGGGTATGGTACAAACAAAAGTCAGTGCGAACCTTATGAGCCTTGGTGCCTTAGACTTTGGCTTAATTATCGATGGTGCAGTTATTATTGTTGAAAACTGCATGAGACGATTGAGTGAATCCTATAACAATGGCAAGACTGGTCGTAATAAGGAATTATCGTTAAATGAACGTCTGTCCGTAGTATTTGAGGCAACGCGTGAAGTAATACGTCCTGCATTATTTGGTGTGTTTATTATTACCGCTGTATATATTCCTATTTTCGCACTGGATGGCGTGGAAGGGAAAATGTTCCATCCCATGGCATTGACGGTTGTAATGGCATTAGTCAGTGCCATAATTTTATCAATTACGTTTATACCTGCCGGTGTAGCGTTGCTTTTTACTAAACCTATAAAAGAGAAAAAGAATATTGTCATTGAGAGTGCACGTTCTTTCTATGAACCCATCTTATCTTTTTCCTTGACGTTCAGACGAGGGATTGTGGCATCAGCAATCGTCCTGGTTATTGCTTCAGGTTTTCTTGCTTCAAAATTAGGTTCAGAATTTGTTCCAAACCTTGATGAAGGTGATATCGCCATGCACGCACTACGCATACCAGGTACATCACTTAGTGAAGCAATACATTTACAAAAATCACTTGAATCTGAAATTAAAAAAATGCCTGAAGTAGAACGTATTTTTGCTAAAGTTGGTACTGCCGAAGTGGCAACCGATGCCGTTCCTCCTAGTGTTGCAGATAATTTTATTATTCTAAAAGAACGTGATGAATGGCCTGATCCGAATAAATCAAAAGCACAGGTCGTTGCCGATCTTGAAGCGTTGGTTACGCCCATTCCAGGAAATCGTTATGAATTTTTACAACCTATTCAAATGCGATTTAATGAGCTTATCTCAGGGGTACGTGCTGAAGTTGCCGTAAAAATTTTTGGTGATGATTTTGACAAACTTATTGAGTTAGGTAAGCAAGTGGGTAAAGTGATTGAAAGTGTTCCCGGATCTGCCGATGTAGCAGTAGAGCAAACGACAGGGTTACCCGTTATGACTATCCAACCCAAGCGTGAAGTTATGGCGCGATACGGACTCAGCATTAATCAATTACAGGATCTGTTGGCAACAGCGTTAGGTGGAACTGTTGCTAACCAATTGTATGAGGGCGATCGTCGCTCTGATATCGTGGTTCGATTAGCCGAAGATAGGCGTACTGATGTTGACGCGTTATCATCACTGCCTGTTATGCTTTCAGATGGTAACTTTGTTCCACTGGGTGAAGTTGCCGAGCTTCAACTTGACTTGGGTTATAACCAGGTTTATAGAGAAAATGGGAAACGTCGAGTGGTTATTACCACCAACGTTCGAGGTCGAGATCTGGGGTCGTTTGTTCAGGAAATTCAACAAACTGTAAAACAAAAAGTGGTTGTTCCTGCGGGTTATTGGGTCGAGTATGGTGGAACCTATCAAAAACTTCAATCGGCATCAAAACGTTTATCAATTGTTGTTCCATTAACTTTACTTCTAGTTATAGCATTACTTATTATGGCGCTTGGTTCAATTAAAGATGCCGGTATTATTTTTTCAGGTGTGCCACTGGCGTTAACGGGTGGAATAATTGCATTGCTATTAAGGGATATTCCGTTCTCCATTTCAGCTGCAGTGGGTTTTATCGCTCTTTCCGGTATTGCGGTGTTGAATGGGTTGGTGATGGTTTCGTTTATTCGTGATTTACGGACTCATGGAAAATTATTAGATGATGCTATTGTTGAAGGTGCATTAACACGATTACGCCCTGTTTTAATGACAGCATTGGTTGCTGCACTTGGTTTTATCCCAATGGCGCTTAATACAGGTATTGGATCTGAAGTTCAACGACCACTTGCAACAGTCGTCATTGGAGGTATTATTTCATCGACGTTGTTAACACTTGTTGTGTTACCAGCGTTGTATCGATTAGTGCATGCCCGAGAGAGTAATGTATGAGATTGCTGAAATAATACTGCAATATAGAGATAAAAAACTATTACAAAGTAATTTCTAATAGATTACTGAATTTTAGCTTTGATGATTATCATAAACCCATACAAGCCTCGATATTTATTTTTTAGCTTGCATGGGTTTTAGATATCTACTTATTATATATTTTAATGGAATAATAAATGTCCTACTACATATTGAAAATTCTCATTACAACAATACTAATAGTCGTTATTTCTGAAATTTCTAAACGAAGTTCGCTAGTCGGAGCTATTCTTGCGTCTATACCTTTAGTATCGTTTCTTGCCATGATGTGGCTCTATATTGATACTAAAGATATTCAAAAAGTTAGTGCCTTATCATCTAGTATTTTTTGGCTTGTATTACCATCACTAACGTTGTTCTTTACTTTACCCATGTTGCTTAAACACGGTGCTAACTTTTATTTGAGCATCTCTTTGTCGATAGCGGTTACCGTTTTGAGTTATTGGCTTATGATATCGGTATTGAATTATTTAGGGATTAAGTTGTGATAATAGTTTTTAATATAATGATTGGATATACTTTAACGCTGATATGAATAAACCCACCTATATGATTAAATTTCAACGTAGTAGACCAATATTTTTTGTCTTGATAACTGCTATGCTTTCAATGCAGTGGTCAATAACCCATATCCATCTAGCTGAACATCATGACCACAATGAAAGTCATCATCAACATACTGTTGATGCACACGCACATCAATCATTCACTCAGAATGACTATTTTATAGATTCAATTCAGCAAATACATGATCACGAAACTAGTATTGTAGTCTTTAATAACGATTGTAATATACACAAATGGAATCATCTTGACGATCAACCATTAGCCTTTTTAGTTACTTTCCAATCAGGCTTTATCTTCCAATCAGGTAGCGTTGAGAAAACTGTATTTAATAATTCCAAACAACCATATAATGATTATTCCACAATACGTCTTCGTGCTCCCCCTAAATTTTCTTAATTAAATTATTTAGATGAATTTAATCATCTTAAACAACCTATTTTATAGAGGTAGTTATGTTATCTATACTTAAAGAATCACGATGGTTTATCGTGATAGCTACACTGCTTATGGCAAGCCAAGCATTTGGACATGGTATGTCAGAGGCCGAAAAACAAACGATTATTGAAGGTGGCAATCTACGCTACATATGGATTGGAGCCACTCATATGTTATCGGGTTATGATCATTTGGCCTTTATATTTGGCATTATCTTTTTCCTGACACGGTTCAAAGATATTGTTAAATACATTACCGCATTTACTGTGGGTCACAGTATCACGCTTATCTATGCAACTTTTAGTGCCATTCAAGTTAATTATTTTTTGATTGATGCAGTGATTGCTTTAAGTGTCTGTTATATCGCTTTTGCTAATCTGAATGGTTTTGAAAAATATCTAAACGTTAAAGCCCCTAATATGCTGGCTATGATTTTTAGTTTAGGATTAATACATGGCCTTGGATTGTCAACACGGTTACAACAACTTCCGCTAAGTGAAGATAACTTATTAATGAATATCATCTCATTTAATGTTGGTATCGAACTTGGGCAAATATCTGCATTGGCTGTAATGTTGCTACTTATTTCAGCATTTCGTAAAAGTCATGCCTTTAAAAGCTTTACCAAAGCAGCCAATAGTTTTTTGATTATTGCCGGCGGTTATCTTTTCTTAATGCAAATGCATGGGTACGAACATGTTGTAAATGCTGATGAGCTCGTTGCTAAAGCCGAATCTAATCCAGTTTCTTTTAAAAGTGAATCTAGTGGTCAATCCAACTGGAAAGATACTATTTCGATAACGATTCCAGCAAGAGGTGACACAGAATATAAATTGTTTCTTGCGAAAGGTGCAGCGTTTGAATATTCATGGAAAAGCAATGGAGAAAAACTTTTTTATGACTTCCATGGCGAACCTGCAGGTGACACAACAGGATATTTTAAAAGCTTCAATAAAAGTACCGAAAGTGAAGCAAGTGGTACTTTAATCGCAGTATTTGATGGCACGCACGGTTGGTATTGGAAAAATAACACATCATCCGCTGTTGATATTATTTTAAAGATTAACGGTGAATATCAACGTATAGACATAAAGAAGAAGCAACAAATCAATTCAATGCAACAAAATAGTACTAAACAACACGATACAATATTTTAACTTTAGGAGATTTATATTATGAAATTTAAAACATTATTACTTGGTTTTTTTCTTGGGTTAGCGCCATTTACGGTTATAGCTGGCAGTGGGCATGACCACGGACACGGTCATTCGCAAGGTCCAATTGACCAAGATACCGCAATATTAAAGGCAACAAAAATTGTAAATAATTTAGTTGAAAGAAATACAATTGAAAAAAGTTGGAAATCTATCAAGTTAAATTCAATAGAGAAAAAGATTTTTCAAGAAAAAACGGAGTGGGTTGCTACATTTGTAAATAACAAGGTTACTGATGTTAACAAACAAAAACTTTATGTGTTTTTAACATTGAGTGGTGATTATATTGCCGCTAACTATACTGGGAAATAATTTAGTATAGAAAATTTATGGTAAGTCTATACCTGTGTCAATAAGGAATTGAGCAGGTATAGATTTTTACATCGCTCGACTCAAAAGGTTTTTAATTCAGGTAAGAGTTCAACAATAAATAGATGCTACAATTATTAGTGTGCGTAGCGAAATGATTATTTATAACACATCGAATAAGTATTTAATTAACAATGATTCACCCTATGCTTAACAAGAAAAAATACTAGCACAAGTCTTATAATTCTAAGAATAGACCAGATTAATATGTTTTAATCTTAATGCTTCTCCTTATTACATAATTAAGTAACACGGTCAGAATCGGTAATAAGCCAAGTAGAGACGCAACGGTAACACCGACAGGTAAGTCTGCAATAAAAGATAACCAAAGTCCGATTATGCTTGCGGTTAATCCTGGTGCCCATCCTAAAACTAATCGCATTCCAAATGTGCCAGTGAGTGTTGCTGCTCCCAGTGCTGGGTGCTCAAAAATAACAAAAAAGATAACGTAATACCTATGGCAATGGGCCATAAAATCATTGTTGAAGTGTGTTTTGCCGAATCTGTTTTGTTACTAACAAGCTTTTCTTGTGCGATATTTTTTTTAGTATTCGTTGAGCACATTCTACATGTCGGCCAGTATTTATCACTTTAATAACGGGGTATCGGCATACAGATACTATTCTTTAGGCCAAGCTAAATATTTTAGATCTGGACAGCCATATAATTTACTAAATATCAATAAGTTACCTATAAAATCAAAAATAGCATTGAATTATGTTTTAAATGTTACTGATTAAACCGTTAATCCCATACATTATTAGGTATTATTCAGTTCTAATAACAATGAATTAAATAATGTATGAATCAAATATTTGTAAATATAAAAACCATATTTGGCATTGATAGCTCAGTCAGCGCATCTGAAAAGCTGGCTTCCGCACTAGGTGGCTTTGTCGGTATTTTTCTCATTAGTTGGATTAGCTATTATTTTACTGGAGCAAATGGAGCAGCCTTAATTGTGCCATCAATGGGTGCATCGGCGGTCTTAGTTTTTGCTGTTCCGCATGGCAAGCTTTCTCAACCATGGGCACTGGTGGGTGGGCAAGTAAGCTCAGCTTTTGTTGGTGTGGTGTGTTATTTGTTAGTTCCAAATGTGTTTGTAGCGGGTGGCTTAGCAGTAGGTTTAGCAATAGGTGTTATGCATGTATTACGTTGTATACATCCACCTGGCGGGGCAACGGCGTTAGTTGCGGTTGTCGGTGGCTCTCAGATTCATGCATTAGGATTTGGCTATGTCATCACGCCGGTACTATTAAATACGCTTATTATTCTTTTTACCGCCATTGCGTTTAATAGTTTTTTTCCTTGGCGACGCTATCCAACAAATTTAATGCGCTTTTCCGATATACCATCACCTGAAAAGCAAAAAGTATCACAACATCCATCGCGATATATTGAAAAGGAATATATTGAACGCGCTCTGAATGATATCGACTTAGTTATCGATCTTAATGCCGATGATTTACAAAATCTATTTGCCCTAGCAATGGAGCATGCCGAATCGTGTAACATTTCTGCTAAACAGATAGTCCTTGGACATTACTATACCAATAATCAACATGGCGCTGATTGGTCGGTTAGGCAAGTTATCGATGAAGCAATTTCCGACAATCCACAAAAAGATGTTGTGATATATCGTATTGTAGAAGGTCGTGGTTTAAGAAGTGCGGATAGTTGTACGCGCACAGAGTTCGCCGCTTGGGCTGTTCGAGAGTTGTATCCTACTCATTTAGATTAAAACTAATATTCGTTAGTGAATTGCCGATATTGTTAATGTGACTATATCTCTTATTAAATATGCATTTAAAATGCATGTTATGTATAATTGATAATTAATTAACCGTGAATAATATATTGGAGTAATAAATGGCAAGTTTATATGAACGATTAGGTGGTGAAGCCGCAGTGGATGCCGCAGTAGATATTTTTTACCGTAAAGTATTAACCGATGATCGCGTTAGTGATTATTTCGATGATGTCGATATGGAAGCACAGGCCGCTAAACAAAAAGGCTTTTTAACCATGGTTTTTGGTGGACCCAACAACTATACCGGTAAAGATATGCGAGAAGGCCATAAGCATTTAGTTGAACGTGGCCTAAATGATAGCCATGTTGATGCGATTGTTGAACTGTTAGGCGCTACTCTTAAAGAGTTAGGTGTTGGCGATGCCGATATTCAAGAAGTAGCGAACCTAGCAAATAGTGTTCGTGATGACGTTTTAAATAAATAGATACTTCGATGACACAGCTGAAATACAACGACACACTTTTTACTGTGTCAAAGGGTGCTTCTGTGCTTGAAACCTTATTGGAGCATGGGCAAGAAATTCCCAATAGTTGTCGAGCTGGTGCTTGCCATACCTGCCTTATGCAGGCGACCAATGGCAAAGTACCGGATACGGCCCAAAATGGGTTAAAAGATTCACATAAAGTGAAAGGTTTTTTTCTGGCGTGTGTGTGCAAACCAGATGAGGACTTAGAGGTTTGTTTACCTGATGTCGAAAAGTTAAAAATTTCCGCAACAGTTTCTCAAATTACAAAACTCAGCGAAGATGTTATTGAGTTAAAAGTAAAACCCTCTGAACCTATCGATTATTATGCAGGGCAGTTTGTTACTTTATGGCGTGATGATGCGTTAGGTCGAAACTATTCCTTAGCGAGTTTACCGCATACTGATGAAGACTTAACTTTTCATATTCGACTAATTAAAGACGGACAATTTACTGGCTGGGTTTTGAATGAACTTAAGGTCGGCGATAAATTGTCGGTACAAGAACCGGTTGGCGATTGTTTTTACACACAAGGTAATGCCGAGCAAAATTTATTATTAGTTGGAACAGGCACTGGGCTTGCGCCATTATTTGGAATAATGAATGACGCAATACGAAGTGGGCATACTGGCGATATTCATTTATTTCATGGTGGCTTAAGTTCGCCGGGATTGTACTTACATGACATGCTAACCACGCTGGCTAAGCAGCACCCCAATCTTTATTATCATCCCTGTGTATTAAAGGCGGATGAGAATATGGCAGATAACATAATAGAAGGTGATTTGTGTCAAATAGTCTCACAAAAAATTGATAAGCCTGTCAATTGGAAAAGTTACTTGTGCGGTGACCCCGAAATAGTAAAAAAATTACGTAAGAAAATATTTATGGCTGGAAGCAAAATGACAGATATATATTCTGATCCGTTTGTATATACTTAACTTAATAATGAGAATATTTGCATGCAGAAGATGTTATGAAGTTAACAAATTATACTGATTTTTCGTTACGCACTTTAATTTTTCTTGCGTTGCAAGATGAAAATGTTTTAGTAACAACAGATGATGTCGCTAACCACTTTAAGATCCTTAAGAATCATTTGACTAAAGTTATTCATAAATTATCAAAACATGGTTTTATAAAAACGGTTCGAGGTAAAAATGGTGGTATTTGTCTTGCCTTGCCACCAGAAAAAATAAATTTAGCTGAAGTGGTGCAGGCAATGGAAAGTAACGTTGAAATTGTTAATTGTGCACAGCCCATATGTCCATTAAATAATAATTGTGAGTTGAAAGGAATATTAGATGAGGCTCAATCGGCTTTCTTTTCGACACTAGGCAAGTACAGTCTTGCAGATATAACACATCAACCAAATAAAATTCTTAGTTTTCTCAATATAAACTAGTATATAGCCTATAAAACACGAGTTATGCTTAGATTAATGTTTAACGGGTTTTTTCTGTAGTTTGCGCTGCAGTGTACGACGATGCATATCGAGAGCTCTTGCTGCTGCAGAAATATTACCATCATGCTCTTGTAATACTTTCTGCAAATGTTCCCACTCTAATCGCTTTATTGACATAGGGTTTTCTGCAACTTCAGTTTCACTATCTCCCTTGTTCTTGCCAAATCCATCGATGATGTCGTTTATATCGGCTGGTTTAGTTAAGTAATGGATTGCACCTAATTTTATCGCTTCGATGGCGGTTGTGATACTGGCATAACCCGTTAAAACGACAATTTTTACGGTAGGGCAAATACTTAGGATTTTACTGACGGCCTCAAGCCCCGACTCTTGTCCAATACGTAAATCGACCACCGCGTAATTAATATTATTATGTTTGGTTATTTCAGACGCTGTTGCAATTGAATGTGTTACATGAACGTTAAAATCATGGCGTTGCAATGACCTTGCTAATACTTCACAAAAGCTTTCATCGTCGTCTAGTAATAATAAATTTTTATTCGTCATAAACTATTTTTTTAATGGTAATAAAATCGTTGTGATACTGCCTTGTTCAAAGCCATTTTTTTGTTCTATCTTGCCTTGTCGACGACGTATAGCCGCATAAGCTAAATATAGACCTAGTCCTAACCCTAGGTGTTTCTCGCTATAAGGTTGCTGACCAATCTTATCCAATGCTTTATCACTAAGGCCTATGCCATTATCTATAATAACAAGTTGCAGGGAGGCATCTATTTGAGTTGCTTGTATTGCAACGTATTCAGGTGAGGCTTCAATAGCATTTTCGATAATGTTAATTAAAGATAAACTTAATGTTCTATCCGTAAATAATGTAGCATGATTTTCTAAGCTACAATGAAAATTCAAGTTGGCAGTAGGATGAATTTCTTGTAGTTCGGAAACAATCTGCTCTAGATAGTTACAAACGATCTTTTCTTTTGCACCAAATAAATCGGATGATGCTCCAACCGATGCAGCTAAATCTGTTAATGATGTTTTACATCGACTAATTTGTTTTTTTAATTGTAGTAGATCAGCGGTAATGGAATGATTACTTTTATCTATACTCGCTTCTATTTCTTCCACTAATAAAGCCATCGTGCCAAGTGGAGTACCTAATTCATGTGCAGTACTTGCGGCTAAGGTTCCTAAAATAACAAGTTGCTCATCTCGTATAGATTGTTCTCGTGCAGCGTTCAGTTGATTTTGTTGCCGACGTAAAGTATTGCTCATGCCGTAAACATAATAGGTAATTAACCCAGCATTTAAAATAAAAGCTATCCACATACCAATGAGGTGTAAATCATATTCGCTTGTTGATTCATGTGTTTGCATATTGTGCTCAATAGGGAGCGGCTGATAATAAAACATTAATAGGCTGTAACAAATAATACTGAGAGCCGCTAATAACCAAGCAAAACGGACCGGTAGAATGGTCACTGTGATAGTAATAGGGAATAAGAATAACAATACAAAGGGGTTTGTTGCTCCGCCCGTAAAGTAGAGAAGCATCGCTAATATAATGACATCAAAAGCAAGATGAAAAAAAACTTCATTTTCTGAAGCTGAAGTTTCTTTATGTGTGAGTTTATTACCTAATCGAAGCCATACATAAAGATTGAATAAGCTAATGTGAAAAATAATAATGCTTAGCTCAAATAATGGTAGTTTTATATCAATAATATTATGAGTAAATAGAACAAAAATAATTTGCCCCAAAATCGCCACATTTCGTAAGCGAAATAATCTTGTTAAATGAATATTATTGGTTGATTCGAGCATAAGATTTTTAAAAATGAAGTTAGCCCAATTTTAGCATATTGTTGGTAAATATGGGTGCGACAATTTGTCACGCGACACTATGCCACATTCTTTTTTGTCCTTTAACGCCGTATTGTTCATTTTGTACTGACGTACAAACCCTCTCTTTTGTGGGGTCGAGATGAACTTAAGTTTATTCACCCCACAATTTTTTTAAATTTTGTAGGCTGTGGAAAATGAAAGGACTGTCAAACATTAACGTGTTTATTGTTATTTCTCTGTTTCTACATCTAGTGTTGTTTACCCAGTACCAACGGCAGAAAACAACAATTTCAGATTCTGTATCTAGCGTTGATTTTAACTCAGAAAGTCAAATAACCAGTGTGCGACTGCTCTCCAAACCTAAAGAAAATAATAAAAATAATGTTGAAATAAAAGCAGTAACTAAGAATAAAAATTTAAAGAAAAAAATGACAAAAGATCCTATTGATGCAGTATTAGACGTGCTAGAGAAAGACAAACTTAATAATACTCAAAAAGATGATGTAATACCCCCCGCTTATGTTGGACAAACAGCTGGCTCAATTAAGACAGATAAAAATTTATACTTAAAAAAGATAATAACTGAAATAGAAAAAAACAAATATTACCCGACATTGGCTCGCAGGAGAAAAATGCAAGATATTGTGCATGTATCTTTTCAATTACATAACAATGGTGTCGTTAACGCATTAAATATTAGAGGTCGGTATAAAGCTTTGCGTGTTGCTGCACGTTCGGCTGTATTAAATGCAAGTCTTCGATTAAAACCTCCCCCAGAAATTAATCTGCCATTTGAAGTTAATTATTCTATGGCATTCTCATTAAAATAAAAACAGGAAGTAACATGAATAAAAGTATGATCGCATTGTTGTTCTTAGCGAGTAGTTCTACTTATGCCAAAGTACCAGCAACAGAAAAAGACCCCGTAGCTGAAAATGAAGTCGCAAAAAAAAGTGACTCGAATGTTGTTATAAGTGTTACCGCTACGCGTGAAGAGAAACCATTAGACGAAGTGCCTGCAAGTATTGGTGTAATAAATCAAGATAATATTAAAGAAACGAAACCGGCCCATCCATCTGAAATAACTAATCAGATACCTGGTGTCTATATTAATGTAACAGGTGGCGAAGGGCACATGACATCCATTCGTCAACCAACAACAACCAAGGCTGTTTATTTATATTTAGAGGATGGTATTCCCACTCGCTCAACAGGATTCTTTAATCATAATGCTTTATATGAAGTGAATGTGCCGCAGTCTGACTCCATTGAAATTATAAAAGGACCAGGTACTTCTCTTTATGGGAGCGATGCAATTGGTGGGGTTATTAACGTACTAACGGCAGAACCGCCTGAAGATAATAAACAGTCAATCAATATTGAGGCTGGTAGTAACGGTTGGTATCGATTATTAGCAGACACGGGGAATAGTGATGACGATGGTGGTTATATTGCGAGTTTAAATTTAACGCATAGTGATGGCTGGCGAAATAATACCGAATATGATCGTATTAGCTCAAACTTAAGATTTGATAATTTCTTAGATAATGGAGCAACGGTAAAAACAATATTTTCTGCAACCGATGTAGATCAACAAACTGCAGGTTCATCACGTTTGTTACGTGACGATTACTTGAATAATCCAGAGTTAAACTACACGCCCATTTCATATCGGCAAGTTCAAGCTTTTCGTTTATCGGCAGCATATGAGAAAGATAGTAATAATCAGTCGCTTAGCATTACGCCTTACATAAGACATAACACGATGGCTTTGTTACCTAACTGGTCACTAAGTTATGATCCTGTTGTGTATGAAATGTCAAATGATTCAGTAGGAGTGCTGTTAAAGCACCGACAAAATTTAGTTGGTGGCAAAGAAGTACTCATCTCAGGTATGGATGTTGATTATAGCCCAGGAAGTTATTCGGAACATGCTATCTCAACCACGAAAGATGGAAATACCTATACGGCTTATACATTAGGTGCAATTCAATATAATTATGATGTCGTGTTCTCTGCTATTTCACCTTATCTCCATTATGAAAATATGCTTTCTTCAACTATGCGTTTTACTGCAGGCGTTCGATATGACTTTATGCAATATGAATATGATAATAAGTTAACAACATTAACTACGGGCTCGCATCGTCGGCCATCCGATACAACGGTTAAATTCAATCACTTTAGCCCAAAACTTGGCTTAACGTACAAAGTTAATAAAAAAGTAAATGGCTTTGTCAATTATCGCCACGCATTTCGCGCACCATCTAATACTCAATTATTCCGACAAGGCAGGGCAGAGAACACTGTCGATCTCAAACCAATTAAAGTAGACAGTATAGAATTTGGTTTACGTGGGAAAACAGATCAAAAAAGTAATTATACATTGAGTCTTTATGTTATGACAAAGCGTGATGATATTTTAACGTACAGAAATCCTGATAATACAAGAGAAACTGTTAATGCTGGTGAAACGTTACATAAAGGAATTGAGTTAGGTCTTAAAACTATCTTTACTGAAACTATAAACCTAAGTGTTGCTGCAAGCTATGCAAAGCATATTTATAAGGATTGGAAACCAAATAGCACAACAGATTATAGTGGCAATGAAATGGAATCAGCACCACGGATTATTGTAAATACGAAATTGGCTTATTATCCAATCCCTAAATTAAAAGTAGAACCTGAATGGGTACATTTAGGAAAGTATTGGATGGACCAAGCTAACACCTATACATACAAGGGGCATGACTTATTGAATATTCGTACTCGATACGAATTAAATAAAGTTTCGACAATTTATGCACGTTTAATGAATGTGACCGATGAAAAATATGCAACAGCCGCAAGTTATAAGCCAGCTGCATTTGGTAGTGCTGAAAAATTTGAGTATGCGCCTGGAATGCCGCTGTCTTTATTTGTTGGTTATACGAGAGAATTTTAATGATGAATAATACTTTTAAAAAATTAGTTGTTATTTTGGGTGTTATTTATTCAGGTTTCACATCGGCTGGGCATAGTCATTCAACACCAATGATTGATAATAGTAAATGCACGCAAGCTGAATTTATTCAATATTGTGCTAAAACCATGACAAGTACTTTTGATTCTAATGGCCGGTTGTGGTCGGCATGGACGAACGATCACTTTTTATATGTAAATTATTCTGACGATAAAGGTAAAACCTTTAGTAAAGCAACGAAAGTTAATATGGTGGCTGAAAATATTTCAGCTCGGCATGAACATCGACCAAAAATAATAGTTTCAAAAAACGGGGATATTTATTTAACGTGGACGCAAAAATTAAAAAAACGTTTTACAGGAAATATTAGATTTAGTAAATCAACGGATAAAGGGAAGAATTTTCATACTCCTATAACGATTAACGATAATAACGAGATGATTAGTCATCGTTTTGATGCATTAGGGGTAAATAATTTCGGTGACATTTACATTAGCTGGTTAGATAAACGAGATAGTAAAAAAGCAAAGAAAAATGGACAAAACTATAATGGTGCTGCCGCATATTTTTCAGTTTCGTTAGATGCTGGAAAGAGTTTTAGTAAAAACCTAAAGATTGCTGATAATAGTTGTGAATGTTGTCGTATGGCAATTGATTTTGATAATCGAGATTTACCAGTCATTGCTTGGCGACATATTTACGCAGGAAATATCCGTGATCATAGTATTGTTAATTTTAAAAATAGGATTGAAGTTAATAAACCTAATCGGTTAAGTCATGATAATTGGAAGCTCGACGGTTGTCCTCACCATGGGCCCTCTCTCAGTATTAATAGTATAAACACATACCATGCTGTCTGGTTTAATAATGCGGAAAAACGTCATGGTGTTTTCTATGCTAATAGTCATGATTCTGGAAAAAACTTTAGTCAGCCAGTACAAATAGGGAGCTATAAAAATAAAGCGAGTCATGCTGATATTAAGGCTTTAAATAATACTGTGGTAATTGTGTGGCAAGAGTATAAGAAGCAACGGTATCAGTTGTTTATGATGAAATCTGATGATAATGGTCTTCATTGGGGGCAGGCTAAATTGCTTGTAGAAACAAATGAAAAGCCGGATTATCCATTTGTCTTAACAGATGGCAAAATATTTTATGCATCATGGTTTATTCATGGGCAAGCTTATTCGTTGATACCTTTAAAAAATTAAGATTAAAAAATAATACATTATTTCTCAATTTTAAATAGATGAATATTCGGTTTTCAGATAACGTTTTATTGCGAAAATTAGCTAAATTCAACTGTCTTGCGGTTAAAATGAATGATTTAAACCGAGACGAGGCTATCGTGAATATCTTGGAGGATGAGGCTATACTTATGGGATGGACACTTATTCTCAATGATCTATCGATTCTCGAAACAATAAATTTTTTATTTTAAACAAGGCGCAGAGAGATATGAAACGAATGATTGTAGTTACTTTAGTTTTAAGCTGTTGCGTTGTCCCTTATGTTTTTGCATCGAATATTATTATTAAACCTTTTTCCCCCAATAGCTATCATGAAATTCTTAAAAACAACGAAGGCAAAGAATTTACATTAATGTTTTGGTCGATTACTTGTCGGCCATGTATTAAAGAACTCGCTTTAATTAGCCGGACTAAAATGTACGAAAATCAAAAGTTTGTATTTGTCTCAACGGATTATGATCAAGAGCATGAATATATCTCAGAGCTCATTAAATTATTTATGTTGGAAGAACAAGAACATTGGGTTATTCAAACAGGTAAGTTTGAAGAGGTTATTAGTGAAGTAGATAAAAATTGGTATGGCGAAGTACCTCGAAATTACTTCTTTGATGAAGACCATAACCGCACACGATTGCGTACAATAAAATAATAAACAAACCCGCCCATAAAAAACGGCGTCTTTATCCCTAAATTAAATTAGAAATAAAAACGCCGTTTAAAAGCCATTTAAGGGGTCAAATTAACCTAATTTAGCTTTAATTGCGTCAATAACTGCATCGCTAGATGTCGCATTTACTTCAACTAATAAACCTTCTTCTTTATAGAAGCCGGCAAGTGGTGCAGTTTGTTTATTGTAAACGTCTAAACGGTTGCTGATAGCTTCTTCTGTTTCGTCATCACGTTGAACAACGTTTGCATCACATTTATCACATTTGCCTTCAACTTTAGGTGGGTTAGATTTAACGTTGTAAATCGCGCCACAACCTTCGCAAGTACGGCGAGTTGTTAAACGGTCTAAAATCACATCTTTAGCCACTTGAATATCTACCGCCATATCAAGTTCTTCACCCATATCGGCAAGTAATTTTTTCAATGCTTCAGCTTGTGGGATCGTACGAGGGAAACCATCAAGTAAATAACCTTTTTTGCAATCGTCTTCTTTTAAACGTTCGCCCATAATACCCATGATTAAGTCATCAGATACTAAGTCACCGGCTTTCATCGCCGCTTGTGCTTTTTTACCTAACTCAGTGCCCGCAGCAACGGCGCCACGTAAGATATCACCAGTTGAAATTTGTACAGAACCGTCCATCTTTGTTAATAACTTAGCTACGGTACCTTTGCCCGCACCAGGTGCGCCTAATAAAATTAGTTTCATGTTTTTCTCTCTGTTATGGCTGGAATATAGGCACGAGTGCCCGATAAAATATTTGAGGCGCAAATGTAATAAAACTGGCTCATTGGGGCAAGTAGTTTATGCGTTTTATTGCAATATTTAGCTGATTTTGTTGAAATTTATAGAATTTAGCGGTTTTTGGGCAAATTCTTGTGGTGAGCCCCATTTTCAGTCCGACTGTCGTTATATAACATGTTTATTTACATCAAATTGATAATTCAGCTTTGCTGTCTATGTGTTGGATTTTTGTTAGTTTTGATTACTCTGGGTATTCGGATCTGCGGGTGTAAGCGAGCTCATTACTGCGGATAAAGCCCGATCGACTAATGGCACATCATCAATAATGGTGGCACTGCCACGCCTTAAATCGGCTGCTAGTCCGTATAGCGTTTTATCGGCAATGACATCAAATTTCCAATTTAAGAATGTGTACTCACCTAGTAATTCGCTTTTCCAGGCGAGTTTCGCCCGTGTTTTTTGGTTGTTATCATCAAGAAATTCAACCCATTTTCCTTGTTCTAAGTGTCGAGCAAGTTCTAGATATTCATCTTGAGGCTGGTCTTCTGGCATTTCATCTTCTGTTGCACTGTATCCCGATAGAACAATATCTTCGGTAATAAGTTTATTGAAATTGTCATCTTCCATATCGTCGTTATCACCCAGTAAGCTAAATTCATCTTCCATTTGCTCAAGGAATTCGGGTTGTTCTGTATCAATGGCGTTTGTTGTGTTTTCGGTGATATCTGATTGTTCATCGTAAGGAGCCGCGGTGGTAGGTTGATTAAGCGATGTGGTTAATGCTTCTAAATCAATTAATTCTTGTTCCATTTTAAGAATCGTTTGATCGATTTCTTCCAAGCTTAAATTAGTTTCATAGTTTTCATTGACTTCGTATTCGACATGTTCAGAGGCGGTGCTCTCTATGGTTTCATTTTCATTAATGGTAATATTTTCTACGTCGGATATCTGTTCTGCTTCGTCTTCTGTATTTGTCGTAATTTCATCATTCGAGCTAAACAAGAATGCTTCATGTGGTGTTCGTGTTGCTAAGTAGTCTTTTACTGATAAACCTTTCATACTTGCAAGGTGAAATGGTTCAAGCTGCATTAAAATAGATTGAATGTCTTCATCGGATACTTGTATAACTTGTAGACCATTGCGTAATGTTGAAACAAGTTGGCCGATTATATTAGCGAGTTTTTGACGATCGATAGATTCGTGTTTAGGTTGAATAGACCACTCGAGTACATCAATAAAACGAACTTGATTTTTCCAGGTATCGCTATTTTGCCCGTTATTTAAATAGGTGTTAAGCATTACCTTTTTCCAAGGGCCATGAATTAAGTCGACAATAATATCGGGTAAATGCTTTTCATCTAAAATTTCATCAACGGTATCTTCCACCCATTGATAGGCCAGAGCGTTATCTTCTTTTCGTTTACTTTTTCTTTCTATTTTGTGGCTTATATTTTCTTCGCGATTATCGTGTTCTTCCATGAAGGTATTAAATAGGTTAAGTTGTGTATCAAATAAACTTAAATCATCTTCTAACTCCGAATTAATATTATCAACGACCCGTTGAATCTCAGATAATAATTTTTGTGAAGATGTATCGTCTTCATCAATGATACCAATAGCTGCGTGTGCGAGCGCATTAAGTAAGTTACGAGCAGGGTTTTTGTTTGTTGAGAAAAAATCTTTATCAATAATAGCTGCTTTGAGTAAAGGTATTTGTAAACGAGCAATATGTGCTTTGGCAGCATCTGGAATATTGTTATCTTCTAAAATAAAATCAAATAGCATTGAAACAACATCAATAACATCTTGATCAATAGGATTTATATTATTGACAGAAAATGATTCATCTTGTTGTTGTAATTGTTGAATAACAAATTGTTTTAAGTTAGTTGTTGATGGCAAATCGACATGCTCAACTTCATCGCCTGCCTCATTGACCGACACTGAAGTTGTGGGTTCTGAAATAGGCAATGGCACATTTTGCAACTGAGTCAGCGAACCTATAAATTGTGGTGTAGAGACAGCATGACCGCCAGCCGAGGCAGTTGCGGATAACCCTTCAATATTATCTTGATGATAGCCCGCTGTGGATTGTGCCTGTGAAATAGGATGAACATTATTAGGCACGTCACTGGGGGTAAAACCATTTGGGTTAAAACCATTCGTTATGCCGTTAGATAGTATGGGTTGTTGTTCTGATAGATACTGTTCTGGGGGATGCTGTTGAGCGAGTAATTCATGAAAATGATTTATTGATGTATCTTGTGTTGCGCCTCCCGTATTTACCATGCTTGGGTGCGATGGATTAGCTTGTTGATAACCGCCTTGCATAGTTTGTGGTTGTGAATAGCTTCCACTTTGCATAGGATTATATTGTTGGTTACTGTTTTGTTCAGTTGAAGGATTAACATCATCATTTGGCGCAGTATTATATGGGCTGTCAACGTGTTCAGATTTTTGAATGCGGTGTTTAAATTCTGGTAATACATTTGCACTAATAAATAAGTTGTTTGCCTCGTGTAACAATGGCGATAAACCTGAAACAATTCCTTGGTCGAATAATTTCAAAATAATTAAACTTACCTTTAGTTCAATATCCAACTCGGCAGCCGCTTGCATAAAAGCATGGCAAATAACTTCTGGGCCGAGAGGATTGTTTTTGGCGGATATTTCATTTTCTAAAATATGTGTTAAACGTTTTTCAATAGCACTGAGATCTTGTGCGTAGTGATGAGATACTTTCGTTACAATATTTTTTATAGCAATATTTTCTTCTAAGTCAGTCTCTTCAATTAAGGACAAGTCATCCATGCTAAATGAATCGAGCGTTGGCTCATCATCTGTATTGTCTGAAGTATTATTTTTGGCATTAGAAAACGCTTGTTTTATAAAACTAAAATACTGAGTTTCAATTTCACTTCGCTTTAAACGAATAATACGCATTGAGTCGAAGTAGGCCGTTGAATCGGTTGTTGAATCTGTTTTTTCAGCGAGAGAAAATAAAGCATCATCGGCATGGTCAAACATGTTTTGTAGAATTTTTTCTAAGTGCTTGAGGGTCAGCTTTTCGCAGTTATCAAATAATTTATTAAATAGAACTTTTTGTTTAATGGACATGATTTTATCAGTGTCTCCAAGGTTATGACTCAATCCATTTAGTAGGGGGGATACATATCAAGCTCTTGTGAGAGTAGCACTGATTTGTAACCCCGCTATCATTGTGCCAATTGTTATTACACAGTAGACCGGAAGCTTTGCGTCCCGCCCTTTCGGGAGGTTTGCCTTTTATATTGTTATAGACGGTATCGGCAGCGATGTAAGAAAACTTTGACTATTTTTTGTACAATGTGATTACCATCACGCTTTTTTATGGCATGAGTTTTGCGAACGTGGAAGTCAGGATATAACTAAAAACATGGTTATTGATATTGACGAATGCGTTTTATAACTAATTGAATTTAATGATATTTTCGTTGAAGGATTTTGGAGGTGTTTGACAGACGACCATATCGAGCTAATTTGATGATTAAGTTAAGGTATTTACCACCGGCACCGATAATATAGCTAAGATCCTTCGCGTATAGTGGTTTTATCGTTTATGTCTATCTCGTCCCATCAACATCGTAATTTAAGACGATCAATAATAATTGCTTTCACCCTTATTTTGCTACTCTGCATTATCGGCTGGTTTTTTGTTAATCAAATTATTAAAGATAACATCATTGGTTTGGCTAAAGACAATAACCGAATTGTTGCGGTGGCTGTTGGCGATGTTATACAAGCATCGGAAAAAAACTTTATTGATAATTTAAATAATATCTCATCGGAAAAAATTATTAAATCAGAGAGTTATGCAAATATTACCATTAAAGCAAATGGGTATTTGAACGAATTTGATATCGAGAAAATTAATATAATAAATAAAACAGGTGAAATAATTTTCTCGACCAAGCCAGAAGATATCGGTAAAACAAATAAACAACAAGCCGATATTTCAAGTGTTTTTCAGGGAGCTAGTAAAAGTGTCAGTGTAGAGAATGAGAACGCGACAGAAATCTATAATGTGTCTAGGAATAGAATCATTAGTTTTATTCCATTAAAAGAAAAAAATAAAATAATTGCCGCACTCGAAATAGTAACGAATGTAAAAAACTTAAATGAAAATATTTTTTATATAAAATATTTATTACTTATTGGTATTGTTGTTGGTGCTTTATTACTTTTGGGTATGTTGTATTATATTTTGAAATACTCTGATGATCTTGTAAATAAATATGCAAAACAAATAGTAACGCAATCAAAATCAGATCCTGTTACAGGACTTATTAATAGACATCATTTCTTTAGATACATTAGAAAATCAGTCACTCGAACATTACAACAAAATGCACGTTCGGCATTGTTGGTTATTGATATCGATCATTTTAAAGAATTGAATGCAAAGTATGACCACACTTTCGGAGATGAGGTTTTAAAAATATTAGTTCAGCGATTAACCCGTATATTAGGCGCATCCGATACCTTAGCAAGAACAGGTGATGATGAGTTTTCGATACTGGTAGAACAATCAGGTTCAAATTCTAGCATTCAAGATTTTGCAAGAAAAATATTAGATAAGATTAACGAACCGGTACAAATTGATGCAAACTTTCTTCATTTAACTTGCAGCATCGGTATTAGTGTTATCAATCAAGATTCGAAAGATATGGAAGAGTTAGTGCATCATGCAGATTCAGCTTTATATAATGCAAAAGATTTCGGTCGTAATAATTTTCAATTGTTTAGTCGAGGTGGTGGCGCTCGGCATCTGAAGTTTTATGATAAGCAGTTTGCACTTAGTAAGGCGCTAGAAGAAAACGAGTACATCTTACATATCCAACCAAAGATAAATGGGGTAACTGGTGAAATTGTTGGTGGGGAAGCATTATTACGTTGGGAAAACCCAGACTATGGTTTAGTGCCTCCACTTGAATTTTTACCTGCACTTGAAAAAAGCGGATTGATACATAATGTAGGAAAATGGGTGTTGGAAAACGCATGCCGTATTTGTAAAGATTATCAGGATAAATATAATATTAATGTTCCAATCTCCGTTAATGTGTCTGCATTGCAGTTTAAAAAAGAAGATTTTGTTTCTGGCGTTAGTGATATTTTACGTAGTACGGGACTCGATGGAAATATGCTTGAAATGGAGTTAACAGAAACCTGTTTGATGGATAATGTTGAATATAGTTTATACATTCTAACGGCTTTAAAAGAAATGGGTATTCGTATCGCGATTGATGATTTTGGAACAGGGTATTCTTCCTTACATTATTTGAAACGTTTTCCAATCGATGTTTTAAAAATAGATCGTTCTTTTATTAGCAATGTAAATGACCGAACTAATAATGACAATGCAGCAATTGTCACCGCTATTATGGCGTTGTCGCATAGTTTACATTTAGATACCGTTGCAGAAGGTATAGAGACGGCTCATGAATTAGCTTACTTGAGCGCATTAGGTTGTAAAACAATTCAAGGTTTCTTGTTTAGCAAACCTTTACCGGTTGGTGAGTTTGTTTATTTGTTAAGAAATAATGAAACCGTACTAAGAACACTTGAGAAGGTATGTGATCAGCTTGCCTGATAATTTTCTCGTTACATTTTATTTAAAACTTTTTCAGAAGATAACTTAAGCTTAAGTAACATTACCTGCATTAATTTACAGGTGTTGTCTAATTCATCTTCAGTGAGCGTTTTATTAATTTTAACCGGCTTACCAATACTAATAACTATTTTAGAAAACGGTTTTGGTATGATGAACTTATCCCAAGATTTTAATTGCCAATAACTTGATGCTGCATAGGAAATGGGCACAAGTTCACTTTTTGTTAATTGCGCTAGCATTATCGCGCCGGGTTTAAAGACATGAATAGGGCCAGTTGGCCCGTCCGACGTATTAACAGGCGATACGTTATCTTTAGTTATTGATAAATATAAGTCGCGCAAAGCTTTTGCTCCCGTGCGTGTACTCGAGCCTCGAATGGCTGTTGTGCCCCAACTCTCTGCAATACTTGCTGACATATCGCCATCGGATGATGGACTAATAAGAAAACCAATATTTACGCCACGTTTTTTCAATTTAAGCATTAAATAGGCACCATAGACATGATGTTGGTGCCAATACACAGGAATAAATGGATGTTTACTTTGTATTAAGGAGTCAAAATAATGTTTGCCTAGAATTTTTTTAACACGACAACTTCGCCATATTATATTTAACAATGCGCGCACTAAATAAGGTGCAATGTTTTTTATGAGTTTCTTTTTGTTTTTACGAGAAAGCATTTTAAAAGTATACACGTTTTATTTTTATTTTTGAATTCGCTTGCGTAGAGGCAATACTCATTGTAAATTTTTGTTCTAAATTATGGGAGTAAATATAATAGTGTCGTTTTTTGAAGTCGGCTCCCTTGTCGGTTAATTTAATATCCTTAAGCTCGGTTAAATTATCTTCAGGATAAACTTTTAGTGCTGCTTCCTTTTGAGTCCAGCCTGTTATCGGTGAATGATTTGCATGTCTTAGCTGGTATTTATTTGTTATTTTTTCTGATAAAGGACGAATCCTTTCAACATCTATCCCTACCGCAGAACTTTTGCTAATGACGCAACATATACAGGTTTGGCTGTGGCTAATCGAGAAGTGGCTGGCATTGTATTGTATGGGCTTATTGTGGAGGAATGACAATTTTTTAAGGTGAAAACGCCGTAAACCAAGAGTTTTAAATCCAATATCAACGAGTTTAAGTCCAATAATGGATTGTAACTGGGTTTGGTTATCTTTTATTTGCCGAATACGGCGTCTTTTGTGGATAGGAAGTTGCTCTAATGTGTCTCTGAACGCGGAGACACGCATTCTCTTTTTAGGCAATATATAATATAGTATCAGCATTCAATTATTCTATTCGATTTTACCAACAACCAAGTAATTATTATCTCATTTCCAACTACAAATGACCGAAATCTTGCAAGATAAACTTATCAATCCTCCCGAGCCTGCCGAAGCGTATGACATTAATACGACGGACGAGTCTTTTGTCTTAATTGAAAAATTATTAGGTGAATATGGCGATATTGTTCGTGTTAAGTCTAAAACTCGAAATCACGATAGTTACCTAATAAATAATCCAGAATTTATTAAACATATCCTACTGAAAAACTATCAGAATTATAAAAAAGGCGTGGGTTTTGAGCGCGTTAAGATGCTGCTGGGGAATGGCATTATTGTCAGTGACGGTCCCTTCTGGCGTAAGCAGCGACGCTTGATTCAACCCGCTTTTAGTAAAGCAATGATTGAGTCGCAAGTTGAAATGGTTCAAAAATGTAATATTGAGCGGATGGCAAAATGGCAAGCAATACTTGGCTCAAACGAATCAGTTGAAATTGATATTAGCTATGAGGCAAGCGACCTCGCACTTGATATCGTACTGCGTGTTTTATTTAGTGATGACGTTGATTCACTTCTTAATGATTCAGGTGAAAACCCCTTTGCCTTCTTAACTGAAGATCCAACGCGTGATGTACAAGTCGTTTTAAAATATCGTTCTCTAATGAATATATTGCTTGAGCTTATTCAGGCGAGGCGAACGACCACCAAAAAATATAATGATTTTGTTTCTGTTTTTGTTGCCGCTCGTGATAAAGATACAGGCGAAGGCATGTCCGACAAAGAATTACTTGACGAAGTCATGACCATGATTGTCGCCGGTCATGAAACAAGCGCGATCACATTAACTTGGGTTTGGTATTTTATGGCCAAGTACCCCCATGTAGATCAATCTGTTCAAGATGAGATTAAAACTTCAAAAATATCGGGTGCACCGGGTTTCGATGATTTAGATAAAATACCCTATATAAAACAAGTCACTGAAGAAGCGTTAAGGATTTATCCGCCAGTTTGGCTGTTTACGCGTAAAGCGATTGAGGCCGATCAGTTGGGACCGTATGCAATTCCAGCTGGATCCGATATATTTTTATCACCATATTACTTGCATCGTAATGAAACATTTTGGAATGAACCAGAGGTATATCGTCCTGAAAGATTCTCTGCAGATGAACAAAAAGAACAACATAAATTTAGTTACATTCCATTTTCTGCTGGTCCTCGCCGTTGTATTGGTGATTTTTTTGCAACCGTTGAAATGCAAATTCATGTGGGCTTAATGGCTCAAAAATTCCGTTTTGAATTACTCAACGATATGGTTCCTGAACTTGAAGCGAGTATTAATATGCGAGCAAAAAATCCAATTATTTTAAAAATGAGAAAAAGGTAAAATCTTGTAATGAATTCATTTAACACTTTGATAGACGCTTTCAATACCCAGTGTCAAGGCGAACGATCTGTTACGTATATTGAAGGAAAAGATAAAGAGGTTGTTGTTAGTTATAGCGATCTGAAAAAACGTGCATTAGCTTTGTTAGCGTCTTTTCAACAGCGTGGCTTGAAACAAGGTGATGAGTTAATTATTTTCTTGAAAAATAACGAACGGTTTATCGATGTTTTCTGGGCATGTATTTTAGGTGGTATTATTCCTGTACCTGTTGCGGTAGGTATCAGTGATGAGCATCGTTCAAAATTATTTAAGATATTCAATAAATTAAGCAATGGTTATATTTACATTGATACAGACAACTTACAACGTCTTAATAAATACGCTGAATTACAAAACAAACTAGATGATTACAATGCTTTAGTGAGTAAAGCTATTGAGCATGAAACCGTTTTAGATATCAATACGGACATTGAAGGTGAAGTTGCCACCGTTAACGCAGATGATATTGCTTTTATTCAGTTTTCATCGGGCTCAACCAGTGATCCTAAAGGTGTTTTGTTAACACATAAAAACATAATTACCAATGTGAATGCCATTGCCGTGGGTGGTGGTTACACTGAGCAAGATTGCACCTTAAGTTGGATGCCTCTCACACATGATATGGGCTTGATAGGCTTCCATATTAATATGCTCGTTTGGAATATGAAGCAATGTATTATGGCAACCGACTTATTTAGTCGTCGCCCATTACTCTGGTTACAAAAAGCCAGTGAACACAAAGCAACTATTTTATGCTCGCCTAACTTTGGTTATAAACATTATTTAAAATCATTAGCTGATAAAGACGTTGAACTAGACTTAAGTTCTATTCGTCTTATCTATAATGGTGCCGAACCGATCTCTGTCGATATCTGCGAACAATTTCTATCACGCTTGGCACTGTATGGCCTAAAAGGAAATAGCATGTTCACTGTCTATGGTTTAGCTGAAGCTACCTTGGCTGTAGCTTTCCCTAAATTAGAAACTAACTATCGTGCTATCCATTTAGATCGCCATGCATTACGAATGGGCGATCAGGTAAGCATTGTCGATAGTAAGCATGTTGATGCGGCAAGCTTTGCAATAGAGGGACCTGCTGTACAAAACATTGAAATAAAAATAACGGCGAAAGACAATACTACCTTAACGGAAGATTGCATTGGCGATATACAAATAAAAGGACCAAGTGTTACACAAGGATATTATTTAAACGAACAAGCAAATGCCACTGCTTTAACTGGAGATGGTTGGTTAAATACAGGTGACCTTGGGTTTTTACATGATAATGAATTAGTTGTAACTGGGCGTACCAAAGATATTATATTTGCTAATGGACAAAATTATTTTCCACATGATTTAGAATCTATCGCTATCGAAAATGAACAGCTTGAATTAGGTAAAGTGGTTGTTTATGGCGTAAACTATCCAGAACAACAACATGATGAACTAGTTGTTTTTATACTGTATAGAAGTGATTTAAATGACTTTAATGCGCTTGCTATCGATGTTGCCAAACACATTAATACGCAAACAGGTTTACAAGTTGATGTGGTGATACCGGTAAAACGTATACCTAAGACAACGAGCGGGAAAGTTCAACGACGTTTATTGGCTGATGATTATTTGGCTGGTGAATTTAACGATGTTCTTTATAAAACAACAACTGAAAATGAATCACTTGCACAAGATGCTGAAATCTTAACAGTATTACAGCAACAAATACTTGATATTTGTAGTGACGTTGTTGAAGGAAAAGTCATCCGTTCTACGGATAATTTTTTCGAAGTGGGTATCAGCTCACTGGCTCTTGCTGAAATTCACGCAAAGATAGATGAAGTTTACCCAGACTTAATTGATGTTGTTGATTTGTTTGAATTTCAAACCGTTGTAGAAGTTTCTAAACTTATCGAAGAAAAACAAGCGGCCATATAAGTGTTAATGAATCGTTTATTTATTCGTTAAACTAATATTTTCTGGTGCTACCGAGCCTGCAGTTAATACAAATGTCATGGCTTCATCCATGGTCCAATCGGTTGTAATTAATTTTTCTGTGGGCACAATTTCCATATAGCCTGACGTTGGGTTAGGTGTTGTTGGCACATAAACCGCGGCAAGTTCTTTGCCATCGTTAGAATCTTTAAATGTATGGGTTACAAAACCAACCGTTTTCATCTCAGCTGAAGGGAATCCGATCAGTACAACTCTGTTTAAATTGTCTGGCTTTTGTCTGAGAGCTGCAATAAGCTTTTTTACTGATCCATAAATAGTTTGAGCAACGGGAATCTGGTTAATGAGGTGGTCAATCAAACCCAGTATGCGTTTACCTATTACTCGTGTTGTTGTCCAACCTAAAATATATAAAACGATTAGTGTTAACAGACTTGCAACAATAGTTTGAAACCAGGGCGCAAGTAACCAGTTAGAAATATCCGGATGATTTTGCTGCAATGTTGCAGTGAAAGCGACTACCCATGGCTTCCAAAATAATAAAATATATGAAAAGAAAAAGTCAAAGACTAACCATGTAATCCATATGGGAATTATGGTTAATATACCGGTAATGACATAGCGTTGAATGTTCATAATGATAGATACTACCCTAATGTCATCCAATAAAACAAAATGACACACCTGTTGATATTAGCTAAACGAAAAAGATTTTTAAAAAAGTGATACTAGTTTAACATCTTACTGTAAGTGATTGAAATTTAAAAAATTGCGAAAATGAGTGCAATTTGCATGCATAATTAAACCTTGCAGCTCTATAAAGGAAAGGTTAATTTTAGAATATTAGGTTCCCCCAAAAACATAATACTGCGAAATTTTTAGTATGACCGCACAGAGAGAATGCGTGATACAAAGAATTTAAGCATTAATAATAATTAGTCGTAGGAAGGGTGGGGTAATGACAACATTGAATACTGACAATGAGATAGGGACATCGTCAGGAAGCAAATCACTTGTAGTGGCAAGCGAAAACTCGCCAATGTTAAGGAGAATTTTGTCTTTGTTAGATGAACTTAATACCTCGACAACAGGCAGTGTTTTATTTAAGCAGATCGAACGTATTCTCAAAGAAGGTGAAACTGAACATTTACAACGTGAAAATGTTTTACTCACTATTGTTCAAAATTTCCTTACTACTTATTTAAAACATCTCTCTCCCGGTTCATCTTTACATCTGCAAGTTAAGTTAATTCAAAAACAATTACAGCAACCGATTAGTAGCAATGAAATTCAATCTTTACGTAAATTCATTGATATGTATTTATTGCATATGGCGAGAATGGAAGTATTAGATGAACAAATTATTCGTGATGCTTTATTACCTTTGCTTGAATATTATGGTGTAGGCAAAGAAGAAAAGGCCAGCCATCCAGAATTATTTGTGCCAGTTGAATCTGAATCCGTTGTGATGGATAAAAAAAATCCTTTAGAAGATTTAATCGATGAGCTGTTACCTAATTTTAAAACAGCGCCAGAAAATAATTTTCCAGAAAAAAAATCACAAGAAAAATATGAAAGTTATTTAGAAGAACAAACCGATAAGTCGGAATCAATGCGCAGTGAATTAACCAAACGCATTAGTGAGACCGTTTCGAAACACGAACAATTTGGTGTGATGTTAGAAGTTATTAGTGGTGGCTTGAAAGAAGCAACAACGATTACCGATATCGAAATGTTACGTGAGGCCTTAGCCGATGATGTGGATGGTTTAATAGACGCCCATAAAGTGTTACTTACTAATTTAGAAGATGCTAAAAAATATTTCACAATGATTGAAACGGATAGCCGTCATTTAAGTGATGAATTAGCGCGAGTAAGGCGTTTAAGCATAACCGACGAGTTAACCGGATTACCAAATCGCCGTGCTTTTATGCATCGTTTAGATGACGAAATGGGACGTGCGCAGCGTTATAATTTTTCACTTGCACTAGCCATGGTTGATTTAGATTACTTTAAACAAGTTAATGATAAACACGGTCATCCCGTAGGGGATGAAGTATTAAAGTTTTATTCGAATAAATTATTTACCATTTTCAGGCAACATGATCTAGTTTGTCGTTATGGTGGCGAAGAGTTCGCCGTGTTATTTCCAAATACGAGTGAAGAAGGTGCTTTAGCGGCAATGGACAAAGTTCGCGAGAAAGCCAAGCAAAGTTTTATTGAAGATGGACATGTGCATATAAGCTTACCGTCATTTTCAGCGGGTTTAACCATGTTTGTTGTCGAAGATAGTGCTGACACCATGATTGCTCGTGCGGATGAAGCCTTGTATCAAGCTAAGTCACTCGGCCGAGATCGAACCGAAGTGATTTACTACAAAGCAGAGATAATTGATAAAAATCAATAAATCTATTTTGTTAATCCATTAGTTTTCTAAGTTCATCTCGGTCAAACCACCAATTTTCTTCAACAATTGCCCCTACGACTAACGCCATTCTCGGTAAGAATTTTTCTGGTTCATTAAGTTCTAATTTTAAACGCCAAATATCTAATTCTTTTTGAGACTTAATGCCACTATGCAGTTCAGCAACTTTAACTAATACATTTTTTGTTAAAAAAGACAAACTTTCATGTTCCTCATCGCTGGCGCGCATATCAACAACGTATTGCGCAACAACAGCAGTAACGGCAGCACCGTCAGCACTACTTGGCATTTCGTCGATTAGATGTGTCATTACCGCAAATGATGTTTCTGGGCTAATAGGAAAACTCACTGCTAACCAAGCCGCTTGGCCTAAGGCAACGATAGAGGCGGGTTGTTCAGCTTGATATAAAACAATAAGAGCTTCAACAGCGTCTTGCCAAGCTTTATTCTCAAGGAAAACATCAAAAGTCGCGCGTGCGATATTCCATGCTTCTTCACCGCGCTTTAAACCGACCAGTGTTTCGGCCATGTTAAGCTCAAGCTGAGCTCGATCATTGGGATGGGTTGGATCAGCAAGTTCTTCAATATGTTGCTTATAGGTTTCTAAGCGCTGTAGTAATAATTCAGTGGTATTTTCGCTTGGTGCGCTCATACTTAAATTATTGTCTGAGCTCTGGTTGTCATTGTTACTCATAAGGTTAAACCTGCGTTTTAATTAAGATGCGTATTATACGTCCTGTTAAATTGAGCAACAAATATAATTGGTATATATTTTAGAATATCCCCTTTATAAATTGAGGATATCCAGTTTAGTTTTTACATGCTATCTTTAGTGGATTGGGAATAAAAATCTAAGGATAAATAAAGGATTTATAGATGGTTGATCATGAAGTTGTCATCATTCGTTTAAGTTTAGCGCTTTTAGCGGGGGCAATTATTGGGCTTGAGCGTGCTTTCCATGGTCGCCCAGCAGGTTTACGAACACATAGTCTCGTCTGTGTTTCTTCTAGTTTGTTAATGCTATTGACGGCTTTTCAGTGGGACTTACTCGCTGGCGTACCGGTTGATACGATTCGAGTTGATCCAACCCGAATGGCGCAAGGCATTATGACCGGTATTGGTTTTCTTGGCGCTGGCGTGATTATGCGTGAGAAGTTGACCATCCGCGGTCTAACCACGGCGGCTTCCGTATGGATGACGGCAGCGATTGGAATACTGGTTGGTATGGGTTTTTTCAGTGCGGCTTTTTATGCAACGTTTATGACTTTAATCATTCTAGGTGCACTAGGTTGGGTGGAACGCAAAATGCCAACGCGTCGTTTTGGACAATTAAAAGTAAGTTTTAAACGAGCTGATATATTAGAGCGTGATGAGTTAATGGAGTTTATTCATGCGCAAAATATAAAAGGATCTAACATGAGTTTTGAGCTTAATAACGAAACGAATCTGTTTGAATATCAAATGACTATATTTGCTTATAACATTGATGCGTTTTATTTATTATCTAATGCGTTAATGGACAATGAAAAAATAAAAGAATTTAGTATTGTGCCGACTGGGGATTAATTTTACTCTACAGGCTTTTTACCCATTGAAAAAATAACATTAATATCAAGCCAAATACCTTTATCCGTTTTTAACTTAACAACTTCAGCAATATGTTTTGCACGGAACTGAACAAACTGCGTTGCATCAAGTTGGGTTACGAAATGTCGTAAACCACTGTTCATAATTATGTCCCACCAATCATTTTCGCTTGCTAGATAATAGCCTAACTGCTGACTATTAATTTTAATATCGGTATAGCCCGCTTTTTCTAAATAAGATTCACAGGTCGGTATCTCCATGAGTCGTTCTGCTGTCGTATCAAAATTAATATCATATTCTGTTAGCTGTTCTATAAACGTAGATATCAATTTTCCAAAAGAACTTTTTTCGAAAGTGGTAAATATTAAACGGCCATTAGGTTTTAATACTCGCATCCATTCTTTTAAGCTATCAAGCATATTGGGTAAAAAGAAAATACCAAAACCACAACTCGCACAATCAAAAGAATTACTTTTAAAATCGAGCCTCTCTGCATCCATTTCATGCAACTCAATGTTGGTTAAACCAAACTTGGTAAAATTCACCAAGGCTTTATCTAGCATTCCGCTTGATAGATCAATTGCTTGTACACGACCATCGGGTAAAATAGCTTGCGCCATTGCTGAGGCAACCATGCCAGTGCCGGTTGCAATATCAAGTACGCGATTGCCAGATTTTGGTTTTAAAACCTCAGCCATTTTATCAGCGCTAAGTCGGAAGTATCGTTGCGCGGGATTATCGTAACCTTCGGCAACAAGATTAAAATTTTTGGTGACGGCTTCTTTTTGTAGTGCGTTGTTGTTTTCTTGTGGCATATCGCTATCTCGAGTGTTAATTTGACATTATATCGATAATCATCTCTTCTGCGGAACTATCTTAAGAATCGTTACTCCATAGACAACACATTAATAATAAGGATATACCATGACGTTAAATGAATTGCCCGATATTGTTATAACCGGTATTGAAGTCATGTCGGTCCTTTTTATCTTCACAATTGGTATTGGTGTTTTAGTTGTTGTTGTTACCTATGTATTAGATATTTCGCAGACTCATCATGCTATTCGCAAAAATTATCCGGTAATAGGACGTTTTCGCTATTTCTTTGAGAGATTGGGTGAGTTTTTTCGACAATACTTTTTTGCCATGGATCGAGAAGAGTTACCGTTTAATCGCGCACAAAGAAATTGGGTATATCGTGCAGCAAAAAATAATAACAATATGGTTGCGTTTGGTTCAACAAGAGACTTAAGACCACCTGGTACCGTATTATTTGTTAATTGCCCTTTCCCTACGTTAGATGTTGATGCTGTTGATGCTAAAGAAGTCACTATCGGCCCTTATTGTGAACAACCTTATACAACAAATTCATTTTTTAATATTTCTGCGATGAGCTTTGGCGCGTTATCGAAAGCTGCTGTAATCGCTTTATCTCGTGGTGCATATAAAGCGGGATGTTGGATGAATACGGGTGAGGGTGGTTTATCGACTTACCATCTTGAAGGTGGAGCGGATCTTGTTTTTCAAATTGGTACAGCCAAGTACGGCGTTAGAAGTATAACGGGAGAATTAGATGACGAAAAATTAAAAGAAGTTGCTAAACATATTCAAGTAAAAATGTTCGAGCTTAAACTAAGCCAAGGGGCAAAGCCGGGGAAAGGGGGTATTTTACCCGCGGCAAAAGTCACAAAAGATATTGCTATGATTCGGGGCATTAAAGAAGGCGAAGCATCAATAAGTCCAAACCGTCATCCAGATATTAATTCAAGTGATGATTTATTAGATATGATTAATCGTATTCGTAAAGTTACAGGTAAGCCGGTTGGTTTTAAAGCCGTGCTAGGTTTAAGTGGTTGGTTAGATACGTTATTTGAATGTATAAATAAACGCGGTATTGAATATGCCCCTGATTTCATAACAGTTGATAGTGCTGATGGCGGTACTGGCGCAGCGCCAATGTCATTAATGGATGACGTGGGTATGCCACTACGTGAAAGTTTAGCGGTTGTTGTTGATAAACTTAAACAGTATGGCCTTCGAGATCGCATTAAGGTGATCGCTTCGGGTAAATTAATAACACCTACCGACGTTGCATGGGCCTTGTGTGTTGGAGCAGACTTTATTAATTCAGCGCGAGGTTTTATGTTTTCTTTAGGCTGTATACAAGCATTACAATGCAATAAAAATACTTGTCCAACAGGCATTACTACCCACAACAAAAAACTTCAAAAAGGTTTAAACCCTGCGAACAAAGCGATTCGAGTTCAACACTATGTGGAAAACCTAACGCATGAGGTGGGTATTATTGCTCATTCATGCGGTGTTAAAGAGCCGCGTGAATTAAAACGATTTCATGCTCGTATTGTGCAAAACTCGGGGTTGTCGATTCCAATGGATGAGTTGTATAAACAAATTATTGTTAAATAATTAGAACAATTAAGATTATTTTTGTTTTATAAATTTTAATGCGATACAAGCTTCTTGGGCAAAGTGTTTAAAACTTTCAAAGCTTTCATCATCGAGCGGGCGTTCGCTTGGTTGACGGTCTGCGTAAAAAATTCCTACGGTTTTATTCTCAACCGTTATTGGTGCAATAAAAAAATTTTTTGTTTTTAACGTGTTTTTCATGCTTTTTCCAACAAGTTTATTCCCTTCCTCATCGTCTTTAATCCAAAAACTACGATTATAAATTAGCATTTGTTGTAGTAGGTTGGGTTTTTGCATATCAATACTAAAGACAAATTCTTTTTCTAATTCTATGTTGTTAATTCCTAACGCTATTTTTGCACGTGTTTCAGTTTTCGCTGGATTAACGAATGCAAGCACCGCTCTATCCATACCTATCCCTCGATAAATTCCCTCCAAAACCATGGTGAGTATATTATTTAAGGCGGGTTTATTATTAAGAATACCTGATAAGTCACGAAGTATTGATAGTTGTAACATATGGTCAGGGATTAAGTAGGTATGTTGTTCTTCTAATTCTAAAGGCACGCTACTACCTTTGTGAATATTCTCCAAGCTTGGAATAAATTCAGCTGCTGCGCGTGCGCCAAATTCTTGTGCAACTTTTACGGCCGCTTCAACATTATTATGAATGAACTCAGTGGTTTCTTTTAAGTTTTTATTTAAATGTTTAGATAAACGAGCAAATTCTTTATCTGTTTCGGGTGACTTCCAGCCATGTTCGGCAGCCGAAGCAATAGCATTGCCAAGAATGATATGTTTACAACGGTTAGTTGGCTTGTCTTGATGGTGTAAAGTGTTATGCAGTAAATCACTTAGTTGCCAATCTTCAGTTAATTTTTCAGTAAGCTCATTAAAGGTGAAACCCAGAGTGTCTTTTTGTATTTTTAGATAATGTTCATCCGTTGCGATGAGTCGGCTATTCACTATCTTTTCGCTGGACTGGCTATCAACACAGCAAAAGGTCAGTTCGCCGATATTATAAAGTAGCGCAGCAATAAAAATTTCTTCAGGTGATTCATCATTATGTGCTTCGGCAATAGCACGTGCTTGTACCGCGGAGTGAAAAGTCCGCGCCATTAACTTCATAATATGCGTTTCTTTGTTGCCCTTGAGTAAAGTATCGATGATGGCTAAGGAGATACTAATATCTCGTACTAAGTTGAAACCAAGCAACATGGTTGCATGGGTAATAGTGTGAACTTTAGTATTCGAAGGATTGTAAATATAGCTATTCGATAAACGTAAGATTCGTGCTGTGAGATTAACGTCTTTTAATATTGCAGCAGCAAGTTCATTGTTCGAGCTGTTATCTCGCGCAGTAATATCTGTTATCGCAATGAGCGAATACTTGAAGATAGGCAATTCACGTTGGCTTAAATGGCTAACCCATTTATCTAATTTTGTTTCGCTCATAAGTCCCTGTAATTCTTGAGTTGTATAGGCTCCTACTCAGTCATGCGAACCGAGCAATATGTGCTAGCTATACAAATTATCGGCAGAACAATAGAAAATATAAGCTTTTTCTTCTAAATCACTGATTATCTAGGGCGTTTTAAGTATATTTAAGCCCTTAAATAGCTCTGCTCAATGATTGAACGAGTAAAATCAGGTCGGAGATAAAAACCGAGAGGTAAAGTCTGACACAAATTGCCTTTATCATCGTAAGCGTTGGTTAAGACTTTTGAATTTGCTGCTTTAGGCCGAACTTGTAAATATTGACCACAATGTGCACTCAACTCCTGTTGTTCACCCAGGCAAAGCTTCTCCATTATTTCTTCCCAGTCTTGTTGCAATTGTTGCGCTTGCTGAGCTGATGGTTGCCATAAAATAGCGTTGCCGATTCTACGGTTGGGGTAGGGTATCGTTTTACTTGCTTGATAGGGAACCCATAAAACATGCTGTAGCTTTTTATTAACCCAAGCATCCTCCCAACGTTGTTTGTTAAGTTGCATTAGCTGGATATGACAAACGTAGGTTGATTCTTGTGGTCGACTTTTTGCATTAAGCGGTAATGTTTTAAGTTCGATGCCAAGATTGACAAAATCAGGCTCCGCTTTAGAGCCGGCCGTCGCACCTAAAAATGTTTCTACTTGTTGACCAACCCAACCTTTACCTTTTGAAGGGCTTACTGGCAGGCTGGAGTGTGTTTGTTTCGCTAAGTCAGCCAGGCTAAGACCGGCCAGTTTATGGCAATTGTTTAGCAATTCTTGTACTGATAATGGTGCTAAGGGAGGCTTGGTTTCCATAGTGTGAAATGTATCGCAGTTTGCAGTCTTTTAGTTCGTCTATTATGCGCTATCCGTGAATGTAAGAGTAGCTTCAAGGATAGGGAAGTTTTTACATACTAATTATGGATAAATTTATGGAATCAGTATTGAATTATTTTGATAGCAGCCTAATTGTGTTGGCATTGGTTTTATTTTTTGCGACCTTGGCGGTTATTTTCTTTTTGTTAAGTCGGGATTCAAATCAACGCCGCACGGCCTTTATGGATAGAAGGCGCAATAAAGAACAATTAATTTATCCGTTTTACGATAATGAGCATATTTTAGTAACTGAAGAGCGTCGTCTTGAGGAGGATAGACGAAAAGCTCGAATGATTCATGTCGGTAATGAGGTTTTTTAACAAAATTTGCTCGCCTGTTTATTGCTCTTTAGTCCAATGACCGGATTTCCCGCCCTTTTTCTCAACTAACATAACGGCATCTATCCGCATCCCGCGATCAACGGCTTTGCACATATCATAGATAGTGAGTAACGCAATTTGAGTTGCTGTGAGCGCTTCCATTTCAACGCCTGTTTGGCCGCTACACGCAACGGTGGTACGGCACATAACGCGTGATGCTTCTTTATCGGTTTTTAACTCAATATTTACTTTGCTTAACATCAACGGATGACATAATGGAATAAGATCGGCTGTTTTCTTCGCACCCATAATCCCCGCAACCCGAGCAATGCCAAGCACATCGCCTTTTTTATGACCCCCTTCCATGATTAGCGATAAGGTCTCTTTTTTCATGCTAATAAAACCTTCGGCTATGGCTTCACGTTCGGTAATAGATTTTTCACCGACATCAACCATGTGCGCTTCGCCTTGAGGAGTAAAATGCGTTAATTTTGTCATTGTAGGTTGCCTATACTAATGAATGTCAAGTTGTTAGTGGCTAGAAAATCGAAGGCACTTACTAAATTCTACTTAATTAAATAATTAGCGGCTCGATAGTCATGTTAAAATCTTATACTAGTATATATAGATTCGTATTTTACTGTTGAATCCATTTTAAAGTAACCACTAACGAGAAATTATTTACAGGGTTGTAGTGATGACCATAACGGTTAAATTTTTTGCACGATTGCGTGAAGAGTTGAATATTGATGAAACGAGCATTGACGCTCAAGCTGGCCTAACAGCATTGCATGTTTGGCAAAAAACAACAGGACAAACTTCATTGCCACCGCAAACACTTATCGCGGTTAATCAAGAGTATGCCAATGAAGGTGTAACACTTAATGACAATGACGAAGTTGCTTTTTTTCCTCCCGTGACAGGGGGGTAAACGATGCCTGTCTGGATAAAAACAACCCATTTTGATCCTTTCGAATCAATACAACAATATCAAACCGAAATCGAAAATGAAAAAGAAGGTCGATACGGTGCAACGGCCATTTTTATTGGCACGATGCGAGATTTTAATGAAGACCATCGTGTTAGCTCAATGACCTTAGAGCATTATCCCGGAATGACGGAAACGGCACTGGAAACAATTTGTAACGAAGCGAAACAAAAGTGGCCGGTGTTAGATGTATTAGTTGTGCACCGTGTTGGTGCAATTAAACCCAATGATTCGATCGTACTGGTTGCTGTGTGGTCTGCTCATCGCGCTGCAGCTTATGATGCAAATCGTTATGTTATGGAAGCTTTGAAATCAAGAGCACCTTTTTGGAAAAAAGAAACAACGCCAAATGGGAACAAGTGGGTTTCTAAAAATACATAATTGGGGAAATATTTAGCGTATAAAAAAAAGCTTTTATTTTCACTGAGTTATGTTAAAAAGTGTAAATAAGAATAATAAACGAACGGAATCGGTAACAGATACTTAATACACGCAGTCGATATGGATATGGCAACTATTCTTCTTGAAAAGTGAATTACTGGAAACTTAATCCCCCATTAAGTAAATCTAGAGGCTGTTGATGTTAGTTATAGTTGTATTATGGATATCAGTGAGCATCCAATTTATATCTGTTTATTTTGCCCTGCGCTTAATAAAAGAAATTGGTGGTAAGCTGGCTTGGGTCACCTTATCCGTCGCTATTTTCTTAATGGCTATACGTCGTAGTATTAGCCTTTACCACACCATACATGCCTACCCGAATGTTACTCAAGATCTTTATACCGAAGTCGTCGCCTTAATTATTTCTGCCTGTATCTTAGTTGGTGTGATTTCTATTGGCCCATTATTTAAGCGTTTAATAAGTTCAGAGAATAAGTTAACTGAACAAATGCGACGTAATCAATTGTTTATCAATACCACGCCGGATGCATTTATGTTAGCAGACATCAACGGTAAAATTCATGAAGTTAATCGCTCGTTCTATAAACTTTTTAGTATCACGCATTTAGATGTACTTAATAGTTTTAGCGAGCTGTTAAGTCCATCTGAACACAAAGCCTTTTCTCAGGCGTGGGAGACACTACTGATTGAAAAGAAAAATCGTTTTATATTTCATTGCAATTGCAATCAAGCAATGCTTTCGCTTGAAATGAATGCAACGTTAATAGATGTTGATAGTGGTTCACTTATTTACGCATTTATTCAAGATGTTACTGAACAAGAAAAAATGGAAGCACAATTATTTAAACAGAAGGAGAGAGCGCAAGTCACATTAGAATCGATTGCGGATGGGGTAATAACAACAGACAAGCAAGGCGTCATTCATTTTTTAAATTCTGCAGCTGAAAATCTATTGGGTCGTGAAGGTATTGCGATTGTAGGAGAAAAGCTTAAAAATATTTTATGTTCTGATTGTGGACATTTTGAGTTAAATAACCAGCCGCTACATAAATTAGTTATTGAATGTATTAAACAACAAAAAACATTATCATTCTCAAATCAAATTATTAAAGATACTAGCGGCCTTAATAAATACTTTGATGTTATTATATCACTACTTAAAAATTGCGAAAACATAATAACAGGGACAGTGTTAGTTTTACGTGATGTAACAGCATTACATGATATGGAAGAAGCGTTATCCTATCAGTCTACCCATGATCCTATTACCAATTTAATCAACCGTTATGGTTTTGAGAAAAAACTATCAACATTATTTAGCGATGTAACTAATAACAATTCTCAGCATGCAATATTAAATATCAGTTTAGATCGCACGCAATTGCAACTAATTACCGACAGTTGCGGCCAAGACGCAAAAGATGAATTATTAAAAAAAGTTTCAGTACGCTTAGAACATATTGTCGGCAAGAAAGATTGTGTAACTTGTGTTGACTATGCAGATTTTAGATTAATTATTGAAAATGTAAGTGTTAATAGCGCTGAAGAAACTGCAAAAAATGTGATTAGTACTTTTATAGAAGACAATTTCGTATGGCAGTCTACTTATTATGAATTAAATGTTTGTGTTGGAATCGCCATGTTAACGGGGCAAAAGCAAAACATTACAGATATTTTAAGTTATGCTAGCTCTGCATGTTATGTTGCCGAGCAGAAGGGTAAAAATCAATTGCATGTTTATTCTGAGAAAGATAAAGATTCAACACATCAGCACAGTCAGCGCTTACGATTACATCAATTACAGCGCGCGATAGATGAAGAACGGTTTGTCTTGTTTAAACAAACTATATGTAACTTGCAGGATGATAGTCAGGAAAATCATTGTGAAATACTAATTCGCATGAGGGATGATAATGGTGATGTTATTTTACCAGGTAAATTCTTACCGGTTGCCGAGCAATATCATCTAATGCCAATGATTGATCGCTGGGTGGTTAAAGAGACATTTTTTTTAATTAAAAATTCGAACCCTAATGTATTTTCAAATTCACATTGCAGTATTAATCTATCTGGACAGACATTGGGCGACGAATCTTTTCTTGATGAGGTATTAGTATTATTTAAAGAAACAAAAATCCCATATGAAAAAATTTGTTTTGAAATAACGGAAACGGCTGTTATTAGTAATTTTAAATTTGCCCAAAAGTTTATTTCAACTTTACGAGCGCGTGGTTGTAAATTTAGCTTAGACGATTTTGGAAGCGGTCTTAGCTCCTTTGGGTACTTAAAGGACTTACCGGTTGATTATTTAAAAATCGATGGTAGTTTTGTATTAGATATTTTGATAGACCAACGTGATTACAACTTGGTTAAATCCATTCATCAGATTGGTGAATTTATGGGAATAAAAACCGTTGCAGAATTTATTGAGTCAAATGATGTGGCTGAATGTCTTAGGAAGATGGGTATTCATTATGGCCAAGGTTATGCACTAGGCAAACCCGAGCCAATTGAAGATGTCATTAATGCGGCGTAACGTGTGGTTGGTTATAAGCAAGTTTGTCATCAACGGGTACATGGATTATTTCAAATTCCATTGTTGCTAGATTACCCATAATATAGGTTGGCTCTGCACCTACACCACCCACTGTTCCTGGGTTAAGCATTGTTGTTTCAGTTTGTTTTATGGTTTTAATTTGCTGAACACTCGCTGTATGGTCGTGACCACAGCAAACTAAATCCCAGTCGCCAGTTGAGCTCATTGCTTCGGCATAATGAGGATAGTGAACTAAAAATATTTTTCTATCGGCTATATTTATACCTGCGTCTTGTCCGTGGTAATGCAACCGGTTATTCGATTGATTTGCCAACATCGCAAGATTATAGGTATCGCCAGTATTGTTACCGTGAATAACATGAATATCGATATCAAAAGGTAATAAAATACGTAGCGTGGTTGGGGCCACAATATCACCACAATGTAGTACCGCTTCAGCACCTTGCGAAATGCCATGCTCAACCGCTTTTTTGAGTAAAAAGCGGTTATCGTGGCTATCGGAAACAATACATACTTTCATATTAAATTCGATTTATGTGTATTTTAATATTGATATCTTGGAAATATATTTCTTTAATTAGAAGCAAGGCTTCTCAGGGGCATTTTCAAAGCGTTCAATGGATTTTAAAACTTCAGCTTTCGCAGCGTCAGCACCAACCCAACCGTCAATCTTGACCCATTTCCCTTCTTCTAAATCTTTATAGTGCGCAAAAAAGTGGGAAATCTGGTCGAGTAACATTTTGGGAGCGTCTTCATGAGATCTTACATCTTTATAAAGTTTACATAACTTGCTAATGGGTACGGCAAGTAATTTTGCATCTTCGCCAGCCTCATCGGTCATGTTCAGCATTCCGATAAGTCGGCACTGGATAACTGAACCACTAATGACAGGAATGGGGGTAATAACAAGAACATCAGCTGGGTCACCATCATCAGACAATGTATGAGGAATATAACCATAGTTGCAGGGGTAATACATTGCCGTATTCATAAAGCGGTCAACAAACATCGCGCCGGTATCTTTATCAACTTCATATTTCACCGGGTCACTGTGAGAAGGGATCTCGATAATGACATTAATTTCTTCAGGAACATTGCTGCCTGAGCTTACGCGATCTAAATTCATGGTTGGCCTCGAAATATAAGTGAATAATTGATAACTGGCGAAAACACGCAAGTTTACCACTAGTTGGTATAAAAGAAAATGCTAATATACTAGTGTATCCTTAAGACAGTATATATTACTTGTGTTTAAGAATAGATTAACTTCTATTTAACTCGGCCAAGGTTGAAAATTCTTTATAGTCAATTTGTTGATGCAGCTCATTGACTTACGACAAAACAACGACTAATTTAATCGGTTCAGTGAGACGAATTAAATCGAATCAGCTAGCCTGTTAATTTGGCTAATTATAATAGAAGAAATAATGAATAAAACTAATATGGAGCGAAATCTATGAGAATCGTACTAATTGGAGCACCCGGCGGTGGCAAAGGCACACAAGCTAAATTGCTCGTTGAAAAATACAATATTCCACAATTATCAACTGGTGATTTGCTGCGTGAAGCGGTGGCTAATAGCACTTCTTTAGGGCTTGAAGCTAAAACCGCAATGGATGCCGGACAATTAGTTTCGGACTCAATTGTACTTGGTATGATTCAAGAACGTTTAAAAGAACAAGATGCTCAAAATGGTTTTATTCTTGACGGTTTCCCTCGCAATATCATGCAAGCCGAAGCGCTCGATATAATGTTGCACGAAATGGGCAAGCCATTACAAACAAGTTTACTTATCGATGTTGATTTTGAAGTCTTAATGAAACGTCTGACGGGGCGCCGAACCTGTGGATCATGTGGACAAATGTTTAACTTATTTACTTCTCCACCTCGTATAAATGGTCAATGCGATAAATGTGGTGGTGAACTATTACATCGCGCCGATGATAACGAAGAAACAATCGAAAAGCGTTTGAAAGTATACGAAGGACAAACGGCTCCGTTAGTCGATTATTATCGCGGCCAAGGTAAATTACGAACGGTAAAAGGGATTGGTGAAATTAGTGATATTTTCGCCTCAATTGAACGCGTGTTGGGCACCATTCCTAAGTCTGAAGAAAGCCCAGAACCGACAGTTGAAATTGTAGTTGAAACAGCTGAAGAAGAAGCAACAGCAAAACCTAAAAAGAAGGCCGCTGCGAAGAAGAAAGCGTCTAAGAAGAAAATAGTTAAGAAAAAATCAACCAAGAAAAAATCAACAAATAAAAAGAAATCGACGACCAAAAAGAAAAAAACAGCCAGTAAGAAAAAGGTCGCGAAGAAAAAAGTAGCCAAGAAGAAAGTCGCGAAGAAAAAAGCCAAAAAGAAAGTGACTAAGAAAAAGGCCAAGAAGAAAGTCGCGAAGAAAAAGGCCAAGAAAAAAGTAACCAAGAAAAAAGCCAAGAAGAAAGCAATCAAGAAAAAAGCCAAGAAGAAAGTCGCGAAGAAAAAGGCCAAGAAAAAAGTAACCAAGAAAAAAGCCAAGAAGAAAGCAACCAAGAAAAAAGCCAAGAAGAAAGTCGCGAAGAAAAAGGCCAAGAAGAAAGTCGCGAAGAAAAAGGCCAAGAAGAAAGTAACCAAGAAAAAAGCCAAGAAAAAAGCAACCAAGAAAAAAGCCAAAAAGAAAGTCGCGAAGAAAAAGGCCAAGAAGAAAGTAACCAAGAAAAAAGCCAAGAAAAAAGTAACTAAGAAGAAGGCGAAGAAAAAATCCCGTAAGCGTTAATAACGGGTTTTAGGAAGCCGACCTATTAGTAGTAGGTCGGTTTTTTAGTGCCAGTATAATTATCCTTACTGGCACTTATCTTAATGGTTAGTGCCAGTATAACTATCCTTACTGGCACTTATCTTAATGGTTAGTGCCAGTATATTTATCCTTATGTTATTTATCTTTGAAGGTTAATTTAGGGAGATGTATTTTTGAAAGCTGCAAATACTAATAATGCTAGATTAAATAGAGTCGTTACTCTACCTTTTCTAGTGTTGTATGGTTTGGGTACTATTTTAGGTGCAGGTATCTACATACTGATTAGTAAAATAGCTTTTCACGCCAATATTTACACTCCACTATCATTTTTAGTTGCTGGTATTGTGGTTGCCTTTACAGCCTTTGTTTATGCGGAGCTTTCAAGTCGATTTCCCAAGAGTGCTGGAGAAGCGGCCTACGTTTCACGAGCTTTTAAAATTCCACTTGTTACTTTAGTTATCGGTTTGCTTATTGCTGCAACGGGTATTGTCTCTTCGGCAACAATTGTAAGTGGCTTTACAGGGTATCTAAACGTATTTTTTGATGTAGATCCTATTATCGCTGAAACATTGCTTATTATTATTATGGGCTTTATAGCGTTTTGGGGTATTTCAGAATCAGTAAAAATAGCATCATTAATGACGGTGATTGAAATCATTGGTTTACTTATCGTTATTTTTGTTTCGATTGATGATGTGAGTTTTAATTTAGTTCAGCAAAAGAATATTGACTTAACAACTATCGATCTAGATTTAACCATGTGGTCTGGAATCTTTGCAGGCGCATTTTTAGCTTTTTATGCCTTTATTGGTTTTGAAGATATGGTGAACATAGCAGAAGAAGTTATTGAACCTAAAAAAAATATGCCAAAAGGAATTATTATCGTTCTAGTAGTATCGATACTATTTTATATGATGGTAGCAGTCGTTGCTGTTTTTGGTATGCCGATGGATAAATTGTTGGCAAGTACTGCACCGTTTTCTGATATTGTAAGTACAAATAGTAATGTACCTATTTGGCTTATTACCTTGATCAGTTTATTTGCGGTTGTTAATGGAGCACTTATACAGATAATTATGGCATCCAGATTATTTTATGGAATGTCCAAGCATAAAGTATTACCGAAGTTTCTTTCAGATATACATCCAACCACCAGAGTGCCACATAAAGCGACCATATTGGTTGCTGCAAGTATCTTGTTGTTAACCTTATTATTCGAGCTGGAAAGTTTAGCGAAATTAACAAGTTATATTGTTGTGGTTATTTTTATAATAATGAATGTGACATTGATAGTGGTTAAACTAAAAGAGAAATCATTTAGCAAAACATTAAACCCCGAAATATCAAATCGAGAAAAGCATTCAGGCTTTACCGTGCCGTTGGCTATTCCAGTAATAGGCTTATTAGTCTTAGTTGGTTTCTTAATGACTCAGTTTGTATAATATTTTTTATTATTAACCCGTATTCATTTTTACAGGTAATCTTTTTGCTCCCCAGTGACCTGGTTTAGTTTCAAATACTCCGGCAACGTTAGTGCCGCATGATTGACAAGAACCTTTGGCATCAAGGTTCCACTGACCAAGTTCATACCAATCACGTTCAATTAATAATTCACCACACTGATGACACCAGGTACTATCTCCATCACGGTTATGTACGTTTCCTACGTACACATAACGAACGCCGGCTTTCATTGCGATTTCTCTAGCCATGGATAAGGTTGAAGGGGGTGTTGATGGAATACCTCTCATTTTAAAATCAGGATGAAAAGCACTGAAGTGCATGGGCATATCAGGCCCTAGATTCTCTACTATCCACTCACACATTTCGGATAATTCTTTTTCCGAATCGTTTTCACCGGGAATAATTAAAGTGGTGGTTTCTAACCAACAATTGGTTTCATGTTTTATATATTTAAGCGTATCGAGGACAGGCTCAAGATGTCCGCCTGTTACCTTGTGATAAAAGCGATCAGTAAATGCTTTTAAATCAACGTTAGCAGCATCCATCCATTGATAAAATTCTGCACGCGGTTCAGGGCTGATATAGCCCGCCGTTACAGCAACTGATTTAATGTCTTTTTCCCTACAGGCTTTTGCAACATCAATCGCATATTCATGAAAAATAACAGGATCGTTATAAGTAAAAGCGACACTCCGACATCCATATTCTGCTGCAGTTTTTGCAATTAATTCAGGGTTTGCTGCATCGGCTAAAGTATCCATTTCACGCGATTTACTAATATCCCAATTCTGGCAGAACTTACAAGCTAAATTACAGCCTGCTGTACCAAATGAAAAAACGGGAGTGCCAGGTAAAAAATGGTTTAACGGTTTTTTTTCGATTGGATCAATACAAAAGCCACTGGAACGACCATAAGTGGTTAACACCAGCTCGTTATTTTGGTTTGCTCTAACGAAACATAAACCTTGTTGTCCTTCATGTAATTTACATTCTCGTGGGCACAAGTCACATTGTACTCGCCCATCATCCAGCAAATGCCAATATTTGGTTTTAACAATGGATGAATCTGACATACGAGCGACCTACGTTTAAATGATTTCTATATTATTTAATGGGGTTGAAATAACGCTATTGCAAGTAGGGGAAATGCCCCTATTATATAAACATAGTAGAGAAAACTAATTTTAAGTTTTTAATATTGGTATAAATTCTCAATTCTAAGGTGGGGTTATGAGTAAGCGTAGTGTCAATAAAATTAGACATCCTGCTGTTGCCGGTATGTTTTATCCTACTGATATCAATGTATTAAAAAAAGATATTCATCGTTATCTGGATGAAAACGAAATTCCACTACATAAATTAAAAAATAATCCTAAAGCTATTGTTGTTCCACATGCGGGTTATATTTATTCAGGGCCTATTGCCGCAACCGCTTATAAGTATTTAATTCCTTTGAAACATCAAATCAACCGGGTCGTGTTACTTGGACCTTCGCACCAAGTCGCTTTTAAGGGCTTGGCCGTACCTGAGTTGGATACATTTAATACACCCTTAGGTAATATTCAAATCGATCGAGAAGCGATTAAACTTTTATCGGATCTTCCTCAAGTGATTGAATCCGATGTAGCTCATAGAGATGAACATAGTCTCGAAGTACAACTACCATTCTTACAAGAAATTTTAGGTGAGTTCAGCTTGGTTCCACTTGTAGTGGGTGATGCAGAACAGGATGAAGTCGCAGAGGTTATCAACCGTTTATGGGGAGATAAGCATACATTAATTGTTATAAGTTCAGATTTGAGTCATTACCATTCATATAATGAAGCTATTGAGATGGATCGACTTACCAGTGAAGCTATCGCTCACCTACAGCCAGACTTAATAGGCTATGATCATGCCTGCGGACGTAATGGCATAAAAGGAATGATAACCGTAGCACAACAGAAAGATCTTAATATTGAAGTACTTGATTTGAGAAATTCAGGTGATACAGCAGGTTCAAAAGATCGTGTGGTAGGTTATGGTGCGTATGTTTTCTATTAAATTAACAGAAGGAGAGCAACAAACCTGTTTGCAAGTCGCCAGAGATTCTATTTTGCATGGATTGCAGAATGGTTCAGCTTTGGATATTGAAATAATGGAATATCCGAAAAATTTAACACAGCATCTTGCAAGCTTTGTTACTTTGTACCTACAGGGACAATTACGAGGTTGTATTGGAGCACTTGTGGCATCTCAACCGCTGATTAAGGATATCGCAGAACATGCCTATGCTGCTGCATTTAAAGATCCACGATTTCCAGCTCTGACTAATAATGAATTCAATAAGATTACTATTGATATATCTGTTCTTGCAAAACCCGAGCCTATTATTTTTAAAAATAAACAAGATTTATTGAGACAGATTCGACCTGGAGTTGATGGTTTAATTATTGAGCATGGTTATAATCGAGGGACGTTTCTTCCTTCCGTTTGGGAACAACTACCAACTGTAAATGAATTTTTTCAACATTTAAAAATTAAAGCCGGCTTGCCAGAGAATTGGTGGAAAGATGATGTAAAAGTTAGTCGTTATGAAACATTTTCTATTTCCTAAATATAATGGCTTAGAGTTATTCTAGGTCACGAATAGCTAGCTTAGCGCATATTGTGAATAAAGCGCTCCAACCACATAACAACTTTACTCCAGAACCATTCTTTAATTTTTTGAAACTGAGATCGTTGCATCCATCGTTTCTTGTCTATCTGAATAGAATCAATAAAACTAGATTCAAAAAAACGAGCAAGATCTGAGGCAAGCTGAGGAGATTGAATCTCAATATTAAGCTCATGGTTAAATTTTTGGTTCCAACGGTCTAAGTTGCTTGAGCCAATGCATACCCAGTCATCACAAAGTATTGCTTTGGCATGAGTAAACTTAGGTTGAAATTCAAAAATTTGAATACCGTTTTTTAGCATGTTGCTGTATATCTGGCGCGCTACTTGATTTACCCACGGATGATCAGAGTCTTTGCCAGGTAAAAGCAAGCGAACATCACAACCTTGGTGTGCGGCTGTTTTTAATTTTTTTCGTAGTTTTCGAGTGGGAACAAAGTAGGGTGTTGTTATCCAAATGCGTTGATTTGATTTTGATATAGCATTAATAATGGCGCGTTGTATTTCATTATATCGCCATGACCTAGAAATTAATAAACGTCCGTGCGATTGGCGTAATTGTAAGGTGGCTACTTTTTGATTTTCTGATTCTGATCGTATTTCTTGGGTATCAAATATTTTTAGATGTTTTTGTGCCAGTGTTATGCAATCTATGGCAAGCGTTCCCGTTACTTTAACAACAATGTCCTGCCAGCTTTGAGGATGGTCAATGGGGTAATTATAATCATCACAAATACCTGCACCCCCGATATAAGCATGACTATTATCAATGACTAATAGTTTTCTATGGTCTCGATATAAATATTTTATTAGGTGATGCTTTTGTAGGGGGTTAAATAACTGTATTTCAATTCCTGCAAGCTTGATTCGGTGGCGGTCTTGATTGTCGAGCTGATTTGATCCAAAGGCATCAATCAGTAGATATACTTTTACACCGCGTTTTGTTGCTTGAGTAAGCGCCTCGATAAATTGTGCGGCTGTTAAACTGGTTTCGAAAATATATTGAATAATATATATAGTTGATTTGGCATTGCGAATGGAATCTAACATGGCTGGATAAAATTCATTACCGTTAATAAGTAACTGGTAAGTATTATTATCTTTTGGTAAAAAATTATATTTATAATGAATGAAGCGTTGACCATGCTTTTTTATAGAATTGATAAGCGTTTGGGACATAACGTTATTTATTCACTCACTATTATTTATGCGTAAATTCAAGTTTATTTTCACGACAAGAAATACCAATATTACCATTCAAAAATTCACTAACTTGTTGTCCTGCCAGCTGGTTTCGCCAGCCAGATAGTAAGGCAATGGGTTCATCGGTAACGACCCATTTTTCAAGATCTTTCTTAGAACATAACATGCTTGCAGCTATGTTTTCTTTTGCTGCGCAAAGCCGAACCATCGCCATCATGCAGTCAATGAGTGCATCTTGTGAGGTTGTTGTTTTAATAAACTTAGGTAACACAGGCCAACTATCTTGCGGCCGAGTTTTTGATTGTTTAATAATTTCGATAAGTTTGGAGCCTGACTTTTTAATGGTGCCATCAGTGAGGCCACGAATTTTACCAAGTGTTGTATTTGTATCTGGTTGGTGTTGTGCCAAACTTAAAATAACATCATCACTTAAAATCCATTTCCTTGGTTTATCTGAATTTATAGCTTTTTCTTCACGCCAAGCGGCTAAGTCTTGTAAAACTGCACGTTGTAAACCATTTAATTTAGTATTGCCCTTAACTTTACGCCACATTTTAGCGGGCATCACTTCGAAAGTTGAGTCAGATGTTAAAAAATCAAAATCATCTTTTAACCAATCAATACGATTGTTGTCGGTAAGTTTGTTAATGATGAGTGCGTAGATCTCTCGCAAATAGATAACATCGTTAATGGCATATTCTAGTTGCTCGGCACTTAAGGGACGCTGGGTCCAATCTGTGCGAGCATATTTTTTATCAAGCGATACTTTGAGTATAGCATTGACAAGATTGCCATAACCTATTTGATCGGCATGACCAAGTAACGTGGCAGCAATTTGAGTATCAAAAAGTGGCTTAGGTGCTGTTTTGCGTAAGTTATAGAAAATCTCTAAGTCTTGCCGAGGGGCATGAAAAACTTTCATTATGTTTGAGTTAAAAACCAAATCTAAAAAGGGTTCCAGATTAGAAATAGTCAGTGGATCGATACAGACAAGCGTATCTTCAGTAGCGACTTGGATTAAACACAATACGGGTGCGTAAGTTTTTTCGCGAATAAATTCAGTATCAACAAATAATTTTGTTGTATCTTTTATAGCGTCACAGTAGTTCTGAAGATCAGTATCATTATCGATATAATCAAAAGAGTGATTTGTTGTTGTTTGGTATGTTGTTGGCATAATGGTTCTTTTAAAAAGCCTTAATTATCAGTAAGATTGCCTAATTATCACATATTTGTAATAGGAAGGTCATGCACATTCACATACTTGGTATTTGCGGTACATTTATGGGCGGAATTGCGACCATTGCGCGTGGTTTAGGGCATAAAGTCACTGGAAGTGATCTTAATGTGTATCCACCTATGAGTACTATGCTGGAAGAACAAGGGATTGAAATACTTCAAGGCTTTGATGTTTCGCAATTAAAACCTGTACCAGATGTTGTGATTATTGGAAATGCTTTGTCGCGTGGAAATACCGCAGTTGAATATGTACTTAATCACAATATACCTTACACTTCTGGACCACAGTGGCTAGCGGAAAATGTTTTACAACAACGTTGGGTATTAGCGGTTGCCGGTACTCATGGTAAAACAACCACAAGCAGTATGTTGGCTTGGATTTTAGAGGCCAACGGAATGAAGCCGGGATTTTTAATCGGTGGCGTGGCAAAGAATTTTGGTGTGTCGGCAAGCTTAGGTGAATCAGATTTTTTTGTTATTGAAGCCGATGAGTACGATACAGCGTTTTTTGATAAGCGATCTAAATTTGTTCATTATCATCCAAGAACGGTTGTGCTTAATAATTTAGAATTTGATCATGCTGATATTTTTCCTGATATTGCTGCCATTCAAACACAATTCCACCACCTAATTCGCACCATTCCCGAAAATGGATTAGTGATTTATCCTAAAACTGAAAAGACTATAACGGAAACTTTGGATAAAGGTTGTTGGACTCCAACGGCAGTTTTCAGTGATAAGGCATCGTCAGACAAGAATAATAGCGAATGGCAATGTGAAGCAATCGAAGAAGATTATTCACAATTTAATGTTATTTATAATGGCGTCATACAAGGTTGTGTTAAGTGGGACCTTATTGGTCAGCATAATATGTTCAATGGTTTGGCTGCTATTATTGCCGCTCGGCATATCGGTATTACAACACCACATGCGATAGAAACATTAACCTCATTTGAAGGCATTAAACGCCGTATGGAAAAACGCGGTGAGGTAAATAGTATTACAGTTTATGATGATTTTGCGCATCATCCGACAGCAATTAAAACGACTTTAGATGGTTTGCGCCGTCAGGTTGGTACGGAGCGAATTATAGCGGTATTAGAGCCGCGTTCGAATACAATGAAACAAGGTGTTCATGCTTCTACGCTTGGTGAGTCTTTACAACTTGCCGATATTGTTTTTGCAATGCAACCCGATAATTTAGAATGGGATTTTGCAAAAGCATTACAAGGTTTAAAACAATGCACTATCGAACATAGTGTGGGTGCTATTTTAGAAAAATTAATCACTATCGTTAAACCAGGTGACCATGTACTAATTATGAGTAACGGTGGATTCGACGGCATCCATAAAAAATTATTAGATATGCTAGAATCAAACTAGTTATATTAATTGAGTTAACGAATGTCAAATAACAATACAGCCCCCATTATTTTAGCGATGACCGGTGCGTCGGGTGCCTGTTACGGATTAAAGTTATTAGAATGTTTAATTAAAGATAATCGCCAAGTTTATTTATTAATTTCAAAAGCGGCGCAAGCCGTTTTTGCAATGGAAACGGATTTAGATGTCCCTTCTCGCCCACAAGAAGCTCAAGATTATTTTACTCAATATTTTAAAGCTAAACCTGATCAAATTATTGTTTACGGTCGAGAACAATGGAGTTCGCCGGTTGCAAGTGGTTCACATAAAGCAGAGCATATGATTGTCTGTCCTTGCACTACGGGTACATTGTCATCTATTGCGCAAGGTTCCAGTAATAACCTTATGCAACGTGCAGCCGATGTTATGATTAAAGAACAGCGTAAGCTGATGTTGGTTGTTCGTGAAATGCCATTGTCTGCGATACATTTAAAAAACATGCTTAAACTTGCGAACATTGGTGTAACAATCATGCCAGCAAATCCCGGATTTTATCAAAATCCAAAAAGTATCGATGACATTGTTGACTTTGTTGTTGCCCGAATATTAGATCATATTAGTGTAGAACATAACTTGTTACCTCGGTGGGGGCTTTAATTCACAATGAATATTTCCTTATTTCCGCTAAATACAGTTCTTTATCCTGGTGGCCCTTTACCGCTACGTGTATTTGAACCTCGTTATTTAGATATGGTTAGCCATTCAATGAAAACCAATACACCTATCGGTGTTGTATTAATTGAGCATGGAGATGAAGTTGGTCCTGCCCCGGAAGTCTATTGTATTGGTACAATAACAGAAGTAACGTATTGGCATAAACGTTCGGATGGCTTATTGGGTATTACTCTAACAGGTAAGCAACGCTTTAAAATTTTAGAAAGCCAGATTAATGAAAACCAGTTAATGACAGCAGATATAGAACTAATTGAAAATGTAGATGCAGTGGATATAGATGAAGAAAGTAAACATCTAGTCCCTATTTTAGAAAAAATATTAGACCAATTAGAGCCACCGTTTAGAACGATGAATCGTTGTCCTGATGATGCTGAGTGGGTGAGTGCGCGATTAATTGAATTACTGCCTACAGAATTAGAAATTAAACAGAGTTTACTTGAAAGTAATAATGTTGCCGATCGTTTAGCACGCATTGAATCTATTTTAAAAGAATCGAAACATTAACATCGTTCTTTTATTTTATTAAAATTATTTTCCCGTCCCAATTTACCGATGTATTCTTTTCTTGAGTACGTTCTCTAATTTCAAAGCTAGCATTTAAATTTTTTGTTAACGGTGTTAGTACGTTTTTAAACTCATTAATCGTCGTTAAGTAATTAACAAAAGGCGCTTTCGTTATCTGAGTGAGAGCTATTTCCCCATACCATAACCTTTCTTTTAATTGTACACTTTTAGTAAAATAGTTAGATGGCCATAAGCGTATAATCATCAGTTTATTATTAGATGTGGGTTTTATAAAAGTGAGCGTATTATAAATTCCGTTATGAAGATGTTTTACAACAGGTAGGTTAATGGGCTGGCTAATATTATTAAACCAATTTGAATATTTTCCCATAGTATTATTAACTTGTTGCCAATTACTATTATTTAATATCTCAATGATTTCAAATTCACTTGAAACCCATTGAATATTCAATGGCGTTTGCTTGTAACCTCGAATATCGTTTCTGTAAGCAGGTAAGATACCCCAACCTGATTCCAACCAACCATCGTAACTTATAATATATTTGGTTTCTTCTTCAGGCTCTTTATCATTGCTAACGTTCCCAGAGAAAATAAAAACAAACACCACAAGGCTAACTAACGAGAGAGTGCTAATAATAAATGTATGATTCGATTTTAATTTGGATGAGGCTGGATGTTGACGATAAGCGATGCTTAATATGGCAACCCAGAGAACCCCAAAAAGAAAATGCCCAAGTAAAACAGAAAAGGATTGTTGAGCTGAATAAAGTTGAGAAAAAGCAATAAGCGATAAAAGTAAAAATGTAATTATATATATAAGCTGACTTTTCTTTTCCGAGCGAATGCTTGCAAGTTGAGTAGCAATGTAACCGTAAACTGAAACGGCAATAATAAATAAATTTGAAGAATTATAGTTTTGATGACTAAAAGCATTAAACGATGCACTAACGCTACCAAGAAATAATAGAAATGCCCAAGGTAAAATTAAAGATGATACTAAGAAAACTATGGATTTATAACGCTTTAAGTAAAGGTGAACAAGCGAAAAAAGCGCAACAATACTAATAATAAAATTATGGTTGTTAAAAATATTGATAAACGATGAACTAGCGGTTGCTAAAGGATGCTGTAAAAAAATAAATTGCTTAGCAATAAAGGCGTCAATATTATTAAGAAGCAAAGTATTAAATATATAGTGGTTGAATAAAATAAGGCTAATGCCACTAATAATTAACAAAAAACCGAAACTGGTAATCGCTCTAACTTCAGAGTTCTTTGGGTTTACAAGACTATCGGGTAGCGAGCCAAGAATAGGGTGTTTCCTTGCCCAAATAATGAGTCGGTAAGAAAGTACGTCTGCTTGCGGTGTTATCCAACCATAGAAAGTACGAACGATATGAACAATTAATAATGTAAGTGTAATGGCAACAACAATTAAAAAAACTAATTGACCTGCGAATTCTTTGGCTAATTGCAGAGACATTCCAAATATGATGCCGGGTAATAAGTATAGCGGTGCCCAGATGACAGCAGAAAGTACATTTGATAAATAAAACTGCATTGGAGGCATATTTGACATGCCGGCAATAGTAGGAACGATGGCGCGTAATGGGCCAAAGAATCGACCCAATACAACACTTTTCTTACCGTGCTCCTTAAAAAAATCTTTTCCTTGTTGAATAAGTTTTGGGTAACGTGATAAAGGCCAAATACGTTGGATTTGTTGTTGATAATGCCGGCCTAACCAATAGCTAAGGCCATCACCCGCAATGGCTCCAGCAATGGCAATTAACGCTGTTGGCCAAAATTCAAGATGTCCAGTGGCAATAAGCGCACCAAAGCCAACCATCAGTAAGAAGCCAGGTACGATTAAACCCACAACTAACAATGATTCACTCATTGCGATAATAAAAATAAAGGCATAAACCCAAATTGTGTGCTGGGTCATCCAATTAAGAAATATTTCTAGACTGTTCATGGTCATGGTGAGACTATATTACCGTGTTTTTATATATTGATGAAGACCCAGATTAAAAAGCATTTAGACTCAAACCTCAAAGATAAAACGTAACAGGCTATTGAATGATTAAGTTGACATATATCAGCACTATTTTATGTATCGTGTACGCAAGTTTAAACTTTGTTTATGCGAGTAGTACACCATATGAAGCAAGCCCCATTAAAACGTTGGTAGATCTTGGTTTGTCTAAAAAGTGTGATATCGAACCGATATTTAATGGTAAAGCCTGCGTTTATGAAATTAATCCAGATGCAAAAGAAACGATTGTTTTTATACACGGATTAAATGCGAGTGCGGCACGGTGGTATGACCAAGTTGCCGCTGTAAAAGATAAATACCATATCATTAGTTTTGATTTGCCAGGCTTTGGTGCTTCAACGCAAGGTAATAAGCTTTATTCACCCACCAATTATGCTTATTTTGTTAACTATATTAAGAAAAAACATATTAAAGGGCCGTTCTATTTAGTTGGCCATTCAATGGGCGGTGCGATTGCATTACGTTATAGCGCAATGTATCCCAATGATATAAAACGCTTGATACTTGCAGATGTGGGTGGTGTACTACACCAATACTCTTTTGCAAAAAGTGTTGCCTTCAAGTGGCTTAAATATATTAAAGAAATAACTTACTGGGCGTTACCCGGCTTACAAGAAATTCCAAGTATGCACGAGTTAGCCAATATGTTTTTCCAAAGTTTAGATTGGTTACCGGTTGATATACGTGATGCGTTAAAAGTACCAGAGTTACGAGAAATAATCTTACAAGGCAATTCCGTTTCCATTGCAGGCGCAGCTGTCTCCTCTGAAGATTTTTCGGGTACAATTCGTGGTAACAAAATACCGACGCTTATCGTTTGGGGGGAGTATGATTTGGTTACACCTATTAGAACGGGTGAGCTCTTGCAAGCACGAATGTCTAATGCCTACTTAAAAGTATTACCACGAGCAGCGCATTCAGCGATGAATGATCAACCGACCATGTTTAATCAACTTATGTTAGCGCACTTCACTGCAGCAGATAGTGATATCAAAAATAAAGGCTGGAAGTTTCGTGATTTTAAATTATCGAAAAGAATTGGTCGTTGTAGTAATGAATCTGAAAAACATTTTGAAGGGGATTATCTTCGAATTGAGTTAACTAATTGTAAACGTGCTGTTATGCAGAATGTCAATGTAGGTTCAATTGTTGCAAAAAATTCAGATGTTTATATTAATAAAAGCCAGATTAAAACAAAAGATATCGGAATTATGTTATTTGATTCAACGCTAGAATTAAGTAGTAGTAATATTACGGCACAAGTTGGTATTCAAACGATACGTAGTCATATTGATATTGCCGGTGCTGATTTTAATATTGGTGATGCTGCTGTAAATAATTTAGGAAACAGCGATGCAGTGTTTTCAGTTTGCTTGGTAAATGATAAACCGCTCCATCAATATAAAGATTTTACGATTGCAGGGCGTATCTGATATTTAAGTTATTTTATATTCATTATTTAACTTCAGCGGACATTAAATAAAGCTAACAGTGTAGTAATATTTCTTTAGAAATAGCTAGCTCAGATGCGCAAAAAGAAGCACAGTTTGGATAGTTAAATATTATCTCTACTCGGTTTAACTTTGATTTAGCTTAGCGTTAGTAGTCCAAAGAAGGTTAACGAAATTATGACAACAAAGAATCATAAAACTGTATCTCTCGTTTTGGGAAGTGGTGGTGCGCGCGGTTTAGCGCACATCGGTGTGATTCATTGGCTTGAAGAAAATGGCTTTAAAATAGAATCCATTTCCGGATGTTCCATGGGTGCTCTTATTGGTGGTGTATATGCGGCAGGGAAGCTAGGTGACTTTGAAAGTTGGGTACAAGCATTAACCAAAGTTGATATCGTCAAATCACTGGATCTTTCATGGACGAAAAGTGGTCTTGTTAAAGGCGATAAAATTATCACTACATTAACTGAATTGGTAGGTGATGAAGTTATTGAAGATTTACCAATTGCATATACTGCTGTTGCTACAGATATTCTTAATGAAAAAGAAGTCTGGATGAATTCAGGTAAGCTTTTTGATGCCATTAGAGCATCTATTTCGTTACCCCTTTTTTTTACACCCTTTAAATATAAAAATATCGACCTGATTGATGGTGGTGTTTTAAACCCTGTTCCAATAGCCCCTACATTTAATGATGCAACAGATTTGACCATTGCCATTAATCTTTGTGGCAAGGTGGATAATAAAGAAAAAGAAACGACAAATAAGCGAGCAACAAGCAAAACCGACTCATCATTTACTGAAAAGATTACTGAATTCGTAGAAAGTATTAAAGACACGACAGTAAATAACTCCAGCAATGATTGGGGGGCATACGATATAGCTAATCAGGCATTTGATGTAATGCAAAGCGCCATCGCAAGACAGAAACTTGCTGCTTATCCTGCTGATCATTTGATAGAAATTCCGCGAGATGCATGCGGGATTTTAGAGTTTGATCGTGCTACTGAAATGATAGAACTTGGATATAAAATGGCCCAAGAAAGCCTTGGGGATATTTCCTAATAAATTTAAATGCGTTGCAAGCAAGCCATTCCACAAAACATATATTTTTCCATGATGTATTGGCAATGTTGAGCGCAAGCGTTAGTATCAATATTAATACAGACATCTAATAGATAAAGGAGATTAAAATGGCAAATGAAGGTTATCACGAACCAATCAATGAGCTGACTGATGAAACCAGAGATATGCATCGTGCGATTACTTCTCTTATGGAAGAATTGGAAGCAGTAGACTGGTACAACCAACGAGTTGATGCGTGCAAAGATAATGATTTGAAAGCAATCTTGGCTCACAATAGAGATGAAGAGAAAGAACATGCAGCAATGGTTCTTGAGTGGATTAGACGAAAAGATCCTTCGTTTAATAAGGAGTTAAAAGATTATCTTTTTACAGATAAAGCAATCGCTCACGGTTAAGTTATACCCAACAAGGTAATTTCACGCAGACGTAATTAGCTGGCGTTTAAAATTACGCCAGTAAATTACGGCGTTAGGTTTTTTACGTGGATAAAGTAAAAAAGGTAAATATTTTGAAGAGTTATCAATAATTTCACCTAATACAGATATTGAAAAAGCCTACATATTTACTGAATGCATCAGAGAGACGGTCGCAAAATTAACATTTGTTGGGTTCTCAGTGACCGACAGCATTGGAGTGAGTGAAGCTTATTGAATCATCATAAAGACACTAGAAGCGTTGATTACAGCAACAGATGTAACAATATATAAAGCAATAGATATGGGAAGAATAAAACGATTAAATAAGGCTGAACAAACTGCATCCACTTGATGCTGATAAAGGTTAACCATATATGAATATTAAAAGAGCAGCTCCGCTAAAAAATTGGCTAATTAGCACGCTCATTATTATCTTGCTAGGTTTAGGATATACAAAAACGATAGATAGTTTTGCCGAAAGTAAACTCCAGACCTCATTTACCAATGCATTAGCGACGTTTGCGGTTGTTCGCGGAATTAACGCTGTCATCTCAGTCGTCCAAGGAACAGAAATTGCCCTTGAGCCGGGAGGTCTTGGTGTTATATTAACTCCAGGTGAAATATTAGATCCTGCAAACGATTTAATAGAACGATTTTCTTGGATTGTACTCGCAGCAAGCACATCGTTAGGGGCTCAAATTATTTTATTGAAAGTCGGTACGACTGACCTTGCTAATTTATTAGTAATTTTATCTGTTAGCATTCTTCTCATTAGTTTATGGAGTTCTATTTTAGCCAATAGTCGATGGCGAAATATTCTAATTAAATCATCTATTTTGGTTATCTTTTTAAGATTTTTAATACCTGTAGTCATACTCACAAATGAAGTCGTATATAACTCAATTCTCAGTCCTACCTATGTTAACTCACAGGAAGTTCTAGAGAATGTAGAGAGTGATGTTCAAGAATTACAGGAACGTGACAGCTCATCGGTTTCTGATAAATCGGAAGAGGGGATTTTAGGCACGATTAGTCGTTTTTATGAACGCACAACCAGTAGCATGAATATATCCGCTCGATATAAAGAGTATAACGAGAAGATAACGGGTGCGAGTAAACATATTATTAATTTGATAGCGGTCTTTATTTTTCAAACGGTAGTGTTTCCGCTGATTTTCTTTTGGGTTGCTATTAGACTATTTCGTATGTTAATTAATAGTAACTTTTGGCTTCAACCGACACGTAACAATCAAACATCCCAGGAACAAGGCTAGTGACCTAGCACCACTTTAATGGACACTAAAACCTAAGGAGAAAGTGGTAGAACAAATAGCTCTAGCGGACAGTACAAAAATCTCTACTTAGGTAGACAGTCTATACTGATGATGACGATTTATCGTCGACTTCTTTAGCGAAATTCTTTAAACAAACGCATCGACCACAAAGTCCACAAAGGCACGTACTTTCGCGGTGAGATATTGACGGTGTGGGTATACGGCATACACATCATATTTTATCTGATCGTAACCCTCTAAAATAACTTGCAGATCACCACTCGCCACTTCCTGTTCACAGGTAAATAGCGGTAATCTTGTTATGCCAAGACCTTGCGCCACCATTGCTACTTCGAGTGCAGCACTATTACATATCGCACGCGGGTCAACCGTGACACTTGACCGTACCCCATCTTTATAAAAAACCCATTGTGTCGGTGTCGGTAATAGTGAGTAAGCGATACAATCGTGCTGCGTTAAATCTTCAGCTTGTTTTGGGCAGCCCTTGCGTTTTAGATAATCGGGTGACGCCACGACAACGCCCTTGGACGAAGTGAATTTCCGCGCCACCAAATTACTATCTTTAATCTCGCCGACACGGATAACGACATCATAACCTTCTGCAACCACATCAATAAGACGGTCATTCAATTCAACTTCCAGTTTTACCGAAGGATAGCGGTGCATAAACTGCGATAAAACATCGAATAATTCTTTAGAAGCGAAACTTCCTGGTGCATTTATACGCAGCAAACCGCTTGGCTTTTCTTGTAATTGGTTGATTGAACGCTCTGCATTTTCTGCATCAATCACTATTTGGCTACAGCGCTCGTAATAAGCGCGGCCCGCATCGGTTAGGCTGATAGTACGTGTGGTGCGGTTAAGTAGGCGGCTACCCAGGCGCTTTTCCAAACGAGTTATTTCCTTACTTACGTAGGAGGTGGAATGCCCCAACGCGTGTGCCGCGGCAGTAAATGATCCCATATTAATTACCCCGATAAATACGGCGATACCATCTAGTAAATCAATATGTGCGACTTTTTGGCTCATTTTTACTCTTTTTACACTCTATTTGGAAATAGTCTTTTTCTATTTTTGTTATTTATACTCATATGTTAACAATCTACACTGTTTCCATGTTATTTCAATAGCCCGATTCACAAACTAAAACAAGCCATTTATTCGGAGACCGTCACATGAAAATACTCGCATTCGCAGCAACAAGCAGTACAAAGTCCATCAACAATCAACTGATCAGCTATGCAGCCAGTCAGCTTGCCAGTCAGTATGAAGACGTAGAAACAGAGATGCTCAACCTCAATGATTATGAGTTGCCTTTATTTAGTGAAGATAGGGAAGCTGAACTTGGTCAACCAGAGCTGGCAAAAATGTTTTTGGATAAGATTGGTAACAGCGATGCAGTCATTATCTCTTTTGCCGAACACAATGGCTCATACACTGTGGCCTATAAAAATATCTTCGATTGGGCTTCACGCATCAATCCGAAAGTGTTTCAAAACAAACCCATGCTTCTTCTTGCCACCTCACCTGGTCCCGGTGGTGCATCCAGTGTTCTGGCAACGGCCATTGCATCAGCACCTTTCTTTGATGGCGAGGTGAAAGCCAGTCTTTCTATACCCAGTTTCTACGACAATTTTAATAGCGAACAGGGTCGCATCAATAATGATGAAATTAATATGCAATTATTCACGGCAGTAAAGAACTTGCTTGAAGATACAAGAGCAGCAATGAAGCTAGCCACCTAAAACAAAATATAATGGAGAATGCTATGGAAATTTTAAAACGAAACAGTTTGACTGAAGGCGGATTTGCCGGCCTAAGAGAACATCGCATGGTAAAAGATCCAAAAATGTTTGGCCCGCAAGAAAACAATGATGGTAGCTGGACAGGACTAGATAACTTTATCTTCCTCGCCGATGCCCGCTATATGCCTCACGGCGAAACACGTATGCACAGCCATCATGAGTTGGATATTATTTCTGTAATGGTTGATGGGCGAATCGCACATCAAGGCTCTTTGGCAGATGGAAAAAATTTATCAAGCAATGATGTACAGGTGCAACGTGCCGGTGGCGATGGATTTTCTCATAATGAAATTAATCCAGATGCAAGCTGGAATCGTATGATTCAGCTGTGGGTATTACCCGAAGTCCCCGATCAGGCAGCCGACTATAAAGTATATAAGCCTGTCACAGGTGAATTAACTCGTGTCTATGGTGGTGAAAACAACACGAGTACAGACTTTCCGGCTAAAACAAAAATTGATGTTGCACTGCTTAGTAACGGACAACAGATAGAAGTGGATGACCCCTTTCTTGCTTATATTACTCGCGGTAAAGGCATTGTGAATAATGAACCGGTTGAAGATGGAGATTTGATTCGTGGTAGCACAATAAAATTTAAAGCAAAGGGCGATGTGCAATTAATCGTTATCCACGCAGGATAAAATACAATGAGTATAAATAAGCAGTCATTATCGCCAGGCAGTCATACAATCGCAATCTTCACCTACGTAATATTATTGCCATTGGTTTATTACATTCCACCCTGGCTAATGCATAACGTAACCGAAAACCATCTTTTCGTTACTATGCTTGCGCTTGCGATTATTGTCCCTATCGTTTCATATGCCGCTTTACCTCTTTTATTTAAATTGTTTGAAATATTAAAAAATTAGTGAGGTGCAGAGGATAGGGGAGTATTCGTCGAATCATACTAGGTAGGCTATTCCCTTTTTGCAGTATTTTATCCAGTTTAAGTTTTAAATATTCCGAGGATTTAGAGAATGATTAACTCAAAACAATCAACTATATTATCTGCATTCTTGTTTATTGTTTTTAACTCATATGCCGATGACTGTCGCAATGTCATATCATCAAATTTAATAGATGAAACTATCGTTACCTCAGATACAAAAACAGTATCAATTAATCCGTGGTCGGTTATACGTGTTAAACACGGATTGTACTTATGACCGCGGATGGAATATATCGTCAACTTTTGGAGGTAAAGAAGCCGGCAATGATGGCATTGATGAAGTTAATAATATTGATGTCTCTTATGCAAACATAACCGTTTCAAAAAATGATTATAAAATAGAAATTGGTCGATTCGAAAATAATATGTCGTTTAATTCTGTTTTTGGTTTTGCTCTACCAATGGGAACTATTCCTGCCATACAACTTGATGAAGCAAGTTACAGCCAAACAGTTGCTCCTGATGTTAACTTAATCCGCGTAACGAGAAATACAGAATTTGGTTCTATATATCTTACCGGGTATCATGCGGATAAAGACCTACACCATCAGAGCAATTTAGATAATTCATTTAATGGAGGGATAGCAAAGGGATTTAACGATCATATAAATATTGAAGTACAATATGCTAATGAATCTATCGAAGATGTTGATACAAGGCAAGAAAGACTAAGTTTATTTTTTAATATTTCGGGCTCATTGAGAGAACAAAGAAAATGGAGTGTAGCGGCAGAAATGAATGGATTCAAAAATCGTGATTTTGTATCAGACGATGATGATGTAACTGCTAATCTTTACTTAGAATTTTCACAGAAAAATATATTCCCCAGCATTGATGCCTACGTATCTGCTGGTGGTTCATATGACAACCAAAACCAAGCAAGCGTAGAAGTGGGAGTATTTTTAAATATTTCGACTTTACTAAAAATGCCAAGTAATATTTCCATTAATGCAGGTGTCGCACGATCAGGGACGATTTTTGAAGGAGGTAAAGATATTAGTACAGATAGGTATTCTGTTCAGTTAAGGTATAAAATGTGATTCATGATTTTTAAAGGAGTTTAAAATATGAAGCTATATTACAAGCCCGGTGCATACGCACAAATTGTCTCATCTTAGCAAAGCCACCTAGCGAAAATTAGCTCAGTAATATGGCGCTCCAGTGGACAAAAAGAGTAGTCACTTACTGAAGACGTTGAATGTCCGCTTTCAAGTGCGGTTTCAACCGGTCAACGCAATATTTCAGTCTGTTCGAACAAACTAATATAGAAGAATAAAATATACTTAGCGGTCATTAAGAAAACGGTTGTCTTTTCTGGATTTGCTTTTACATGTTAAGTGGGCTTGTCTATCTAAAAGATAGTTGATTAAGCAATCAAATACATGTATTAACTGTACCGTTTTCGACGGCGTATAATTACCTCTCATCAAATTACATTATAAGGCTTGTAAGTCACTAGCAAATCCAGAGAAATACATTTTTTTCGTTGCCATACTGTAAAACCGAATCTGCGAGCTCAGGCCTTTCAATTGAAATCTAGAAAAAAATAAGAGAAAAACTGTGAAGCTCGGCCTCGTTAGTTCTACCTCTTCAATCGAGCATATGGTAATTTATTATTCTACTTCTTTTAATCTGTGGCCTACTGCAACGATAGCCTCTATTGCAGGTTTCAGTTCTAGTCCCAGTTTCGACAAACTATATTCTACTGAAGGAGGTGAAGTATCCAAGACTTCCCGTTTGATAATACCATCCACCTCAAGTTTTTTTAGACGTGCTGTTAATACCTTAGCCGAAACACCTTGGATATCGTCCTTTAACTCACTAAAGCGTCGAGGGTTAATGCTTAAATACCAGATGATTGCCGGAGTCCATTTTCCACCGATAATACCTAAACATCGATGTAGCGGGCATTCCTCAGGTGGCGGTATCACTTTATTTTTTCTTCTAGGAAGCATCTTTAACCTCTCCTCACAGTGTTACCAAAGGGTAACCACAGAATGAAGTAACTTTAACATAGTAGGTATACATAAGTAACCTTACCTATGTACTATGTGTTTTTTTAATTAATTGAAGGGAAGTAAAAATGAAATTGTATTATTCACCCGGTACCTGTTCACTAGCATCGCATATCGTGTTACGTGAAATTGGAAAGGATTTTGATCTTGAAAAAGTTGATACTGACAGTCAAAAAACTGAGACGAGTGCTGACTACAATCGGATAAATCCGAAAGGAAAGGTACCTGCACTAGAATTAAACGATGGACAGATTCTTACTGAAGGAGCAGCTATTCTTCAGTATATAGCTGATCAAAATCCTGAAGCAGAACTAGCGCCAAAATACGCAACTGTGGACCGTGCACAACTACAAGAACATTTGAATTGCGTCGCGTCAGAATTGCATAAAGCCTTTGGACCTTTATTCAATCCAAACTCTAGCGATGACGATAAATCTAAAGCACGTATCAACGTTGAAATAACAATGGATCATTTCGAATCAATCTTTAGCGATGGTCGAAAATATCTAGTCAACAATACTTTCTCAGTAGCTGACGCATATCTCTTTGTCGTTTCAGGTTGGACTGTACCAACGGGTATAGGCTTAGATAAATGGCCTAAGATTGCAACCTTTTTAACGCGTGTTGCAGGTCGGGAAAAGGTTCAAGACGCAATGCGCGCAGAAGGACTATTAAACTAGTAAGTTGCAGTTCGTTGCCAGATGCTCTCCATTAGAAATATCAGGCAATGAGCTGCTTTTAAATAATTTAACAAACACAAATATACACAAACAGAGAAAAATCATGGAAAAAAAATTCGTTGACGTAGTCAAAGTAATATCAAGCTACTTTGATGGTTTATATAATAGTGATACATCAATTCTGAGAGGTGTATTTCATCTTGATGCACAATATGTCTGTGTCACAGACGGTACTTTTGTTTATCTTAATATGAAAGAGTATTTCCCCATTGTTGATAAACGTACCTCACCCGCTAGCCGTAAAGAAAAACGCAACGATAAAATTCTATCAATTGAATTTGCGGGTCCAGTAACGGCTTTTGCACGGTTGGAATGTTCCATTGGGGAAAAATTTTTTACCGATTTTATCACCTTAATCTTTGTTGACGAAAAGTGGAAAATAATTTCTAAAGTTTTTCACTATGATCTTCACGATTAAACGAACACGACAAGAGATAAAAGGAAATAGATAATGGAAAAAATTAAAATCGAAATGATTCTGGACTTAAACTGTTCCTGGTGCCCTATTGGTTATAAATATATTACCAAGGCATTGGATAACCTTAATTTATCTGCTGAAAGTGTGGACTTTCAATTTCTGCCCTTTCGATTAAACCCTGATATACCGTATGAAGGAGAAGTAATAAATACGTATTTAAAAAAGGTAACCGGCCAAACCGATGCTCAACTGAAAGCATACCGGGAAAATCTGGTTGCAATAGCCAATGAATGTGACTTGAAAATAGATTTCAACAATAGAACCCATTATTTCAATACTCTCCATGGACATCGGCTTATACAAGTTGCTCTGAGCAAGTTACTACAGCGCGAAGTGTATGAAATACTATGTGACGAATATTATGCAAGTGGCAAAAGGTCTTCAGATGAAAGTGTCATGCAAAAAGTAGCCGATAAGCTGGAACTAACAAAGAAACAACTTTTAAATTTACTAGAGCATGAATCCGTAAATGAAAATGTTTTAAATAAGGAGAACTATGCAAAATCTCTTGGCGTAAATTCAGCCCCAGCATTTTTAATCAATGACTCATACTTAATAAAAGGTTCTAATTCAGTAGATTTTTTCGAAAACATCATTCAAAACAACATTGAGACTGACTTACAACATAATCAAAGGAAAACCTTATGAAACTCCAGTTAAATCTGATAACCAGTTTTATAATACACCTGTTATTAGCGCTACCGTTGCAGGTGTTAGCCCAAAGTTCGTGGACAAACAAAAACTGAATATCGTTCACAAAAAGTTGTTTATGATGTAGCTACAAATTCAATAAGTGAACTTGCTCACGTAATTGATCGCGTTAGCTCTTTAAATAATCTTACTGGCTCCGATCCTTTCGAATCGTCTATAGTAATCGTTCTACATGGCCCTAAAGTTAAATTCTTTGCCCATGAAAATTATCTTAAATACAAAGTTTTAATGAACCGAGCTCAAAGCTTAACGGTCGGAACCATAATTATATTTAAGATGGGGCGACTCACTGCACAATACTACGGAATTAACCCAGAAGATCTACACGGTTTTATTGAGCTAATACCCATGGGCGACGCAGAAATTATTCGCTTACAAGCTGAAGAGAAATACGCTTATATGCGATAACAGATCTACTTTATGCTTCGACCGTTTTTAATAACGAATCATTTTAAATGAATTGAAAATTATCAGAATTAAATTTTCGCATAACAAACCTAAAGGAGAGCTTAAATGCCCTATGTAAATATAAAAATCACCCGAGAAGGAACAACCCAAGAACAAAAAGCAGAACTTATAAAAGGAATGACCGAGCTCCTCGTTCGTATACTAAATAAATCACCCGCAACCACCTTTGTCGTAATTGATGAAGTAGACATGGAAGATTGGGGCGTAGGCGGCTTGCCCGTTGAAGAATTTAGAAAGAGCCTAAATACATAATTGTAACTAAAGGGATAACAAGACAAGGGGGCTCGTTAATCAAACTGTTAGGCTAAAAATAAATAAATAAACTCAACTTAAGGATGACTGATTATGAAAAACTCTGTTAAACGATTTTTTGAATCTATTTCTGAAGGTGATATTAAAAGGGCACTAGAAACAATAAATGATAATGCTGTTTTGAAGCACAAGGACCAAATACAGTTTCAATCTATGGTCGTTTTGAAGGAAAAAATGGAGTAAGTCGTTTTATTCAAATTCTGGGTGAAATGTTCGATACAGAATTCTTTGAAATTCACAATTGGACAGTCTGATCTGAACTAGTATATGCCTTTGGCTATATGCAGCATCGCGTATGTAAAACTTCTGCGATTTTTAAAAGTGAATGACTTTAGTATGTAGAATAGAAAATGATCAAATTATATCCTATAAAATGTTTGAAGATACCGCATACAACAAAGCAGGTTAACTAAACGTTCAGTGTCCGCTTTCAAGAATACTTACAAAGTATAAGCTTCAGTCGAATGACCGGTTGAAACCGCAAACCTAATCAGACTAAAAATATCAATGAAGGCTAGTATACATAAGAGTTGAAGCTGTATTTGCAATCGCAAATACAGGCATAAGTGCGTGTAGGGAAAACAATATAAGTAGCCGTAAAATAAAAATAACGGCCACTAAAAAAATGCGCACTAACGCTAAAGTGTTTTAAACACCGCTTCAGCCGCATTCAATGTATTTTCAATATCTTCGTTAGTATGTGCGCTAGAAACAAAGCCTGCTTCATAGGCTGAAGGTGCTAGGTAAACACCTTGCTCTAACATGCCATGGTAGAATTTTTTAAAGCGTTCAACATCGCATTTTGAAACTTCGGCGAAGTTTGTTACTTTTTCTGCATCAGTAAAGAATACACCGAACATACCGCCAACTTCATTGGTTGTTAAACCAATATCAGTTGCTTTGGCTCGTTCTTTTAAACCTTCGGTTAACTTAACGACTTTTTCATTTAGTCGATCATAAAAACCGGCACTGCTGATAATCTCAAGATTTTTAAGTCCTGCGGCCATGGCAATTGGGTTACCCGATAATGTTCCTGCTTGATACACTGGACCGGTGGGCGCAATGTGCTCCATAATTTCTCGCTTACCGCCAAACGCACCAACAGGCATACCGCCACCAATCACTTTACCTAAAGTTGTAAGGTCGGGAGCAACGTTATAAAAACTTTGTGCGCCGCCAAGTGCAACGCGGAAACCTGTCATCACTTCATCAAAAATTAATACGCTGCCATGCTTAGTGCATTCTTCTCTGAGTGTTTCAAGAAAACCGGGAATAGGAGGAATGCAATTCATATTGCCAGCAACCGGTTCAACGATTACGGCGGCAACTTCGTCACCAATTTGGTCGAAGGTTGTTTTAACTTCTTCAATGTTGTTATAGCTTAAGGTAATGGTGAGTTCAGCAAGCGCTGCTGGTACACCGGGTGAGGTTGGTACGCCCATGGTTAGTGCGCCTGAACCTGCCTTAACAAGTAATGAATCTGAATGACCATGATAGCAGCCTTCAAATTTAATAATTTTATCGCGACCCGTATAACCACGGGCAAGACGTAGTGCGCTCATTGTTGCTTCCGTGCCTGAGCTCACCATGCGAACAAGTTCGATTGAATCAACGGTTTCACAAACACGACATGCCATTGTTGTTTCTAATTCAGTTGGTGCACCAAAACTTAAACCTTTATCTAAAACATTTTCAACAGCGTTTAAAACATCGGGGTGGGCATGCCCGATAATCATTGGCCCCCAAGAGGCAACATAGTCGATGTATTTATTTTTATCTTCGTCATAGACATAAGCGCCTTGTGCCGACTTAAAGAAAACCGGTGAGCCACCAACACCATTAAAAGCACGAACGGGTGAGTTAACACCGCCAGGTATACATTTTTGTGCTTGTTCAAAAAGTTTGCTTGAGTTTGTTAATGTTGCTGACATAATAAAATCCTGTTTTTTAGATTTAAACTTATAGGGTATTGGTTAGTAATATTGCGCGAGATCGGTTGCGGCTTGTTTTATATTTTTTTGTGCGAATACCGCATGAATGACCGCAAGCATATCCGCACCTGCGTTAATTAAGTTGCTAGCATTTTCTACGCTTATTCCACCAATTGCAACTATTGGAATCTCTAATTGTTGTTTGGCTTGTTGCAAAACTTCTATATTTGCTGGTGGTGCGGCAGGCTTTGTTTTTGAAGGGTAAAAACGACCAAACGCAACATAGTTTGCCGATTGTTGTTGTGCCATTTTTGCAGTATGAATATCACTATGGCAGGTCACGCCAATTATTTTGTCTTTGCCTAATTTTTTTCTGGCAGCCGTTATATCGCCATCGGTCTGCCCTAGATGCACACCATCGGCATTAACTTTAAGAGCTAATGAAACATTATCATTAATTAAAAAAGTTCGTTCATATTGCTGACAAAGAGATTGTAACGCAGCGGCTTCTGCATATTGTGTTTGTGCGTCGACCAGCTTATTTCGATATTGAATAATTTGCGCACCACCAAGAATAGCTTGCTCTACTTTTTCCACTAGCTTGTCACTGCAGAGAATAGGATCAGTAATAACATAGAGGCCGTGTAATTTATTCATGGTATTAATACTGTGTTAGTTATCAATAAAACGATTTGGATGGTACTGCCCTTGGCCTAAATGAACAGCCTGTTGTAGCGATGAATGGGTAAACTGTTGTGCTTGTTGTATAGCATCATTCATGGTTAAACCGTTCGCAATGTAAGCACTAATGGCAGAGGCTAACGTGCAACCTGAGCCATGGTACTGATGAGGTAATCGAGGCCACTGATAAGTGGTGTGTGTTAGACACCCTTTGTTATCGGAGGTGTATAAGGTATTGGTAATTTGTTCAGGATCGTTTTCATGTTCACCTGTAATTAAAATATGTTGACAGCCTAAGTCGCTTAACTCTTTTGCGCAGTCATTGAGTTCTTTTTTGCCCGTTAATAAACGCGCTTCCAAACTATTGGGTGTCATTAGTGTGGTATGAGGAATAATATTTTCACGCATGGATTTTATAATCGTATCGACTGTTGTATTAGATAAATTAGCTCCACCACCTGCTTTCAGAATGGGATCAAAAATAACGGGAATGTTTGATTGCGCCTTAATTGTCTTTGCGACAAGTTCAATTACCTCAATGTTTGATAACAAACCCAATTTTATCACTTGGAATGGAATATCTTGCAGTAGAGTTTCAAGCTGCTGTTGTAGAAGTTGAATGTCTACACTTTGAACGTGTTTGACATTTTGCGTATCTTGAACGGTGAGGCACGTGATTAATGGCAGTGCATGAACGTTTAAATTAGAAAAGGTCTCAATATCAGCCGAGATGCCAGCACCTCCCGTAGGGTCGAGACCTGCGAAAACTAAGGCGCTGGAATTGCTTGGTGATTTTGGCATAGGTTATTGTAACATTGCTTGGCTTGGTTATACTGAGCCATTAAATAAACACTTTATATTAAAGAGAGAAGTTAATGAGTTTTAATAAATACGAATGCAGTATCTGTGGTTTTATTTACGATGAAGAATTGGGTTTACCTGATGAAGGGATAGCTGCGGGCACAAAGTGGGATGATATACCCGAAGATTGGCAGTGTCCTGATTGCAGTGTAGGGAAGTCAGACTTTGATATGGTGCAAATTGCCTAAATTATTTGTCATAACGTGGTTCTGATCGACATTTTCCCAGTAATTTTTAAAGGTTAATAGCCACTTTGCCGCTATTGAATAAAGAGACACAATTTTTTGGTGTGAAAGTATACCTTTTTCAGCTAAATCTTTGTATTTATTGAATTTAAAAAGGCGTTTATAAACTATGTCGAGCTCGGTCGTTACTTCTGAAAAAATCGATTTGAAGTCATTGGTGACCGATATCCAAGGGTTGGTATCACTTCCTGAAGTTGCGCTTAAAATTAATGCCGCTGTCGATGATCCTAGTGCGTCTGTAGATGATATTGGCAAGCTTATTAGCCAAGATCCTGCATTAACGATCCGTGTACTGGCGATTGCTAATAGTCCTTTTTATGGCTTATCGGCTGAAATTAGTACGATTTCACGTGCAGTAACGGTACTTGGAACGAAACAAGTTACGGATGTGGTGCTTTCAACTGCAACAACGAATGCTTTTTCAGGTATTCCTATTCATGTTATTTCAGTCGATGATTTTTGGTATCACAGTTTGTATTGCGGTTTGTTAGCCCAAGAATTATCGAGTAAACATAACCCACCATTACGTGACTCTATGTTTGTTGCCGGTTTACTTCATGATATTGGTCACTTAGTGATGTTTAATAAAATCCCAGAAAAAATTCATGATGCGTTGTTACGTACGATGCAAGGCGAGTCGTTACCATTGTACTTAGAAGAACAAGAGGTGATGGGTTTTGATCATGCGCAAGTGGGCGCTGAATTAGCGCGTGTTTGGAATTTGCCGGCTTATTTAGTGGAATGTATTGAATTTCATCACACGCCCGCTAAAGCTAAAGACTTTAAACTCGAAGTGGCTTTAATTCATATTGCCAATGCGGTGGCGTCTCTCCCTTATGTCGATGAACTTGATGAGTCTGATTTAAAGTCGGTTGATGAAGCTTGTTGGAAAATAACAGGTTTAAAACCGCAGGATGTTCAACGCGCAACAAGTGTTGCGCAAGAAAAAATAATTGAAATGAAGGCGGTTTATTTTTCCTAAATAGTAAAATATCAGTTTATTATGATTTTACCGTAACTAAGATAATAATCGAAACTACAATTCAGACGGTATTTTGTTATATAAATGCCTCTAAACTTGAGCGACTTTTTAAGCTACTTACAATTCTATTTTTAAGTTTTAGCTATATCAAATGCCTCTTTACTAGTATTTATGTTGGCTATCGATTATGTCGTATCAATCATTAATACGGTGGCATCATCCTCAAGCTCGGCATTTTCAAGTAATAATTCTGTAGAGATAGATTGTAGAATGTTATTTTTATCTAACGCACAATTATCGATTAACAGTTTTTTTATTCGGTCAAATCCCCATGCTTTTCCATATTTATCAGTTCTGTCGGCCAGCCCGTCAGAATATATAAACAGTTTACTATTAGCTGAATCTATTTTTTTGAGGGTATAATCTTCATTAGGAATGATTCCAACAGGAATATTTTCTGCAAAATATTCCTCAATGCTATTTTTTTTAATATGTAAAATAGGCAATTGGCCTGCATTCACTATCTCTATTATATTTTTAGTAGTATTAAGTTTTCCAAGAATCATAGTAATAAACATTCCACCTAACATTGCGTTGCAAACTTCGTTATTTATGAGTTTCATTAACTCATTTAGTGGGATATTTGATTTTGAAAAACCACGGAACAGGCTGCTAACTTTTACCATGAGTAATGAGGCATTGACACCTTTTCCAGATACATCGCCAAGACAGAAAATGTATTCATTTTTATTTAATTGAATGACATCATAAAAATCGCCTGATAAATATCTTGCTGGAAAGTTAAAACCCGTAAAATAACCGTTAGTACAGAAATTTTCCGGGATTAATTTTGCTTGAGTATTTCTTGCTGAATTGATTTCGGATTTCAGCATAGAAGAATAATACTCCTTTTCTTTTATTTCATTTTTTAATGTTTTATTGAGTCGTTTCAATGAAAGATTTTTATCTTGTATTTGTAGATATAATGCTTTTTTCTCGTCTTTAATATTTTTAAGTTCAAGAGCCTGTTGAACGAGATGAATAACCAGTTCTGGATCCCATGGTTTGGGGATATATCCGTATAAATCGCAGTCATTAATTGCTGTTACCATAGACGAATACTCATTCGCACCCGTTATGATAATTTGAATAGTTTCTGGAGAGATAGCTCGCATATTTTTAAGTAAATCAATACCTGACACATGAGGCATTTTCATGTCACTAATAACTAGATCAAGTCGGATCTTCTGTGTCAGTTCAATAGCTTCGTGAGCTGAATTTGCTATGTAAATATCTGATACGGTTGACCTTAATAAGCGATTGAGGGCGGAACAAACGGAAGGCTCATCATCAACAATTAGAACATGTCCTTTTTGCATTACAACTTATCCCTTAATAAGATTAATAGACTTATTATCGGCTCAATCTGAACGAACTTTATAAGTGTATAAACTAACGTTGATTTAGTCTAAAAGGTGAGGATCGCTAAAGATGATATTAATTTGGGCCGATAAATAAAGAGTTATCAAAACTTAAAATTGCCATAGTTTTTGTGGGTATATATGCATCAACGAAATAAAAATTCAATTGATGAACGTCTAAAGCTAGCACTTGAAGGTGCAGCTGATGGTATTTGGGACTGGAATATATTAGAGGATACACTGTATTTTTCTTCTTCATGGAAGTCCATGCTTGGCTATTTAAAAGAAGAACTTGAGGATAGTCTTGATAGTTGGAAAAACAATCTTCATTCCGATGATATTGATAGGGTCTTACTTGAAGTTGAGAAACATTTTTCAGGTGAAACTGAAAAATACGAAGAACTGAATATTGTTAATGGGAAATTGAAAGATGCACAAGCCCAACTTATACAATCTGAGAAGATGGTATCTATAGGCCAGCTAACAGCAGGTATTGCTCATGAAATAAATAATCCAATAGGTTTTGTTAAATCGAATGTCGGAACGATAAAGGTGTACTTACAAGATTTAATTAAGATGATCGATAAAAATAAAAATAATTTTAAAAACTGGAGTGAGATAAAATCAGAATATGAATTTTTAGTTAATGATTTAGATGAAATATTTGATGAAACAAATGATGGAATGAATCGCGTCATTCAAATTGTTAAAAATTTAAAAGATTTTTCTCACCCAGAAGAAGCTGAATGGCAATTTGCTGATATCGAAAAGGGAATCGATAGCACTTTGAATATTGTTAATAACGAGTTGAAATATAAAGCTGAAGTTATAAAAGAGTACGCCAATATTCCTGAAATAGAGTGTATGCCATCAGAGCTCAATCAGGTGTTTATGAATTTACTCGTAAATGCTGCTCATGCAATAGAAAGTAAGGGAGTAATAACAATTCGAACAGGCGTGGATGATAGATGTGTCTGGGTTGAAATTGAAGATAATGGATCGGGTATACCTGACTCAGTTCGAGATAGAATTTTTGAACCGTTTTTCACAACAAAGGAATTAGGAAAAGGAACGGGTCTTGGATTAGCTATTAGTTACAAAATCATTAAAAATCATGCTGGTAAACTTGATGTGACTAGTACTGTGGGTAAAGGCACGAAATTTCGAATTTCAATTCCTATTAAAAGGATTAGGGATAATTAAATTGAATAGAGATAGACTGTATGTCAGAAATTTTTTCAGATGAATTATTTAAAGGCCTGCGAACATTAGCCGAGTCTTCTTTTCCAAAAGTATGTAAGAGTTGTGGTAAGCGCTACGAAACTGCAGAAGAGTTTATGCGTGAAACAGAAAATATTCGGGCTGGACAAAGTGGCTTAAAACAATCCTATGATGATGATGATCATAGCATTGTCGAAGCCTTTAGAAATTGTTCATGTGGTTCTACCTTAATGGATTTTTTTTCTGACAGGCGTGACGTGAGTCAATCTGGTCTTGCACGACGTGAAAAGTTTGGCGATTTATTGGATTTTCTTGTTGAAAATGCTTTGGATGCCGAGATCGCAAGAACAGAATTGATGAAAGTGGTCCGAGGCGATAAGAGTGAAATTCTAGCTCAATATAAACCTCCAAAGAAAGACTAAATACTCGTTTACGGATTGGTATGATGCAAATTTCGATTGGTTACGGTTTAATAACCACTAAAATAATAATCAAAAACAAAAATATGACAGGCACTTCGTTATACCATCGATAGTAAACATGGCTATGAGTGTTGCGATTATATTTAAAATCTTTTAGTAATTTCCCACAATGAATATGGTATCCCAGCAAAAAAATAACGCTGGCAAGTTTAATGTGCATCCATGCAGCATTGGCATAAGCCCCCCATGCATAATCAACTAACATCCAAATACCAAAGATAAAAGTAAAAATCATACCCGGTGTCATAATTCCATAATAGAGTTTACGTTCCATTACTTTAAAGCGTTCAATACTGGTAATGTCATTGGGATCACACATTGAATGATATACGTATAAACGTGGCAAATAGAAAAGCCCTGCAAACCAAGTAACCATAAAACTTATGTGAAGTGCTTTAATCCAGAGCATAGTAATATTCCTATAACTTAATTTTTTCGTACATCATTTGTAGGTTTTAATATTGTTACTTTTCTTGCTGTTGTTGCCAGTAATTGTTCGATGTGATTAATAAAAATTTGGGTATCAAATTCTCCGATTTTATGTCGAACAATAGTACCATTAGGCGCAATTAAAAAAGTAGAGGGTGTTAGTTTTACATCACCAAAAGCTTTAACGGCTGTTTTGTTAATATCCATTGCAATGGTATAAGGTAATTTTTTTTGTTGCGCCATTTTCATAACGTGGTCAGGTCGATCATAGGGCATCGATATACCGATAATTCTGAGACCTTGCGGTGCATATTTGTTATGCATAGCTATTAAGTGAGGCATTTCTTTTATACAACCGGAACAAGAGGTTGCCCAAAACGTTACAAGCACCGGTTGTCCGCGTAGTGATTCAAATTTTATTTTTTCACCGGATATCGTCGTTAGCTCTAAATTGGCAATCACTTTCAAGCCTGATGGTGAGAACCAAAAGTATGCCATTAACAAAATAAACGCCAAGGCAAAACCTGCAAGTAGTTTATCTTTTGTTTTGAAGTTAGATTGTTTTGTCATAGGGCGTATTTCATTTTTATTCTTTAGTTCGAGATAAATAAACTTCGGACAATGCCTGATAAATTGGTGTTGGGCAAACTAATTTCGATATACCTTTCGCAATGAGCGCGGTGACCATTAACGGTAAAATCAATGACGAGTTGCTTGTCATTTCCATTACGATAACAAAAGCGGTAATAGGTGTTTGTACAACGCCAGTGAAGTATCCGACCATACCTAATAAAACCAACGAAGCGGCAGGCAAGTAGGGCATATATTCAGCTAAGTTTGCCCCTAACCCTGCGCCAACCGAAAGTGACGGTGCAAAAATACCGCCAGGTATACCGCTTAAGTAAGATGCGACGGTCGCCAATAACTTTAGAAAAGGGAAAGACGCAGTTGCTTCGCCACCATCAATTAAATGTTTGGCTTCTTCATAACCTGTACCAAAGGTTAAGCCGTTCGAAGCATAACCCAGTATGCTAATAAGTATGCCGCAGGTAAACGCAAGATAAATTGGATGGGTTGTGGCTAATGTGAATAGTCGGCGTGAGCCGTGAATTAAGGTCATGCTGAATAAACCACCCAAAATGCCACCACCGACACCACAAATAATAATGGCTATCCATGCGTAGCCACCTAAGGGGAGTTCTGCATCGCTATGACCAAAGTAGGTATACTCACCTAAAATAGCGATAGCCGTTAAGCCAGCAATAATAACGGCGAGTAACAAAATGTTATTTAAGCGACGTTCAAAATTACGGGTCATCTCTTCAATAGCAAATATAATACCGGCTAGTGGCGTGTTAAAGGCCGCAGCAATGCCGGCAGCCCCGCCTGCAATAATAAGAGCCTTAGCCATATGTTGACGACGAAACCCTCGATGCCCATGTAATGAATAAAGGATAGATGCGCCAACATGTACCGTTGGCCCTTCGCGACCAATCGAGGCACCACTAAACAAACCCATGATAGTGAGTAAAATTTTTCCAAAGGCAATTCTCAATGAAAGTACCTTTTGGCGAAGCGCATGGGTTTTTAATTCTAATGCTGCAATTGTCTGAGGGATGCCGCTGCCTTCAGTGCCTAAAAAAATATTTTTGGTTAGCCACGCAATTAATGCCAAACTAAAGGGTGGAATACTTAAAGCTATCCATGGATTGTTCTTATATAAGGCTAGGTAATGGTGGTCGGCATATTGTGCCGCAATGGCAAAAAAGGCAGCGACTGCCCCCACAATGAGTGCACTACTTAAGAAGACTAATCGAAGCTTAATTTTCTTAGGAGAGAATAGTTGGCGGCGAGTTTTTATCAGATGATGGCGCATTATGTGAGCATTTTACCATGAAGATCGACCCAATATAATAATTTCATTATCTATTCAAAAAGTTGACGGAGATGTTATTAACCTCTATAAGCATTTGTTAATAAAGAAATTTTTACTTGACCTCATGGGGAGCAGTGGGTAAAGTGTGGCCACTTATCGAAATCAGCCTATAAGCAATTCACCGGATAGGTTAATAAAGAATAAAGCGAGGGTGAGGGAAGAGGAGCACCTTCAATACTGAACAAACAATAAAATAACAGTTCAGTATTTGAGGAATAATAATAAAAATATAAGATGTACTTACTAAATTTAAGCGACTTCGGTCGCTTTTTATTTGCCTGGAATTTCTCGTTTTTGGCTCATTTAATACTAAGTCGATGTTGAATTAATATTTGTATGGATATGTTTACATAATACCTGCTGAATCAAAATTAGGATGATTGTATATTTCTCGTATCTTGTTGTTTAAAATAAAGATATTATAATTCACTCATAAATATAGAAATTTTCAGGAACTCTCAATGTTAAAAATAGGTGTGGTCGGTGGAACAGGGTATACCGGCGTGGAATTATTGCGTTTAATTGCGCAGCATCCACAGGCAGAGCTGACTTGTATTACTTCGCGCTCAGAAAAAGGCTTAGCGGTTGCCGATTTATTTCCTAACTTGCGTGGCCACATTGATATTGCTTTTTCAGATCCTAACGAAGCTCCATTAAAAGAATGCGATTTAGTTTTCTTTGCAACACCTAATGGTATTGCAATGCAACATGCCGTTGAATTGTTAGAGGCGGGTGTAAAATTAATTGATTTAGCAGCAGATTTCAGATTAAAAGATGAAGCTGTTTGGACTGATTGGTATAAAGACGCCTCTAAAACCGGAAAACATGCTTGCCCTGAATTATTAGAGCAAGCAGTTTATGGTTTACCGGAAATCAATCGAGAACAAATTAAAACGGCACAGTTGGTGGCGAACCCAGGTTGTTACCCAACGGCTGTGCAGTTGGCTTTATTACCGTTGATTGAGGCTGGTCTTGTTGATACCTCGCGTTTAATTGCTGATGCGAAATCGGGTGTGAGTGGCGCAGGTCGTGGTGCGAGTGTGGCAACCTTACAAGCTGAAAGCAGCGAAAGTTTTAAAGCGTATGCAGTGGTTGGGCACCGTCACCTGCCTGAAATTAAACAAGGCTTGGCATTGGCGCACGGTAGCGAAGTTGGTTTAACTTTCGTGCCGCATCTTGTACCTATGATTCGGGGCATTCATGCGACCTGCTATGCAGAATTAACATCAACTAGTGATTTACAATCTTTGTTTGAACAACGATACGAAAACGAGCCTTTTGTTGATGTATTACCGGTTGGCTCACACCCCGAAACTCGTTCAGTAAAAGGTGTGAATACTTGTCGAATGGCTGTGCATCAGCCTCAACAAGGTAATACGGTTGTGGTGTTGTCGGTAATCGATAATTTAGTGAAAGGCGCTGCCGGTCAAGCTATCCATAATATGAATTTAATGTGTGGGCTTGATGAAACAACGGGTTTAAATGCCGTTGCGCTAATGCCTTAAACTTTTGAATGACTCAATACATAAATAATAGAGAGACAGAATGAATTTAGTTGTTAAAGCTCACCGTCCATGGGTAACACGTTTAATTTGGATTTTGAGTTTTGTTGCCGTGTTAATTGCGGGTTGGTCAGCATTTGATTTTGGGCGCTATAGTGCAAAGTACGACAGTGCTGAAGCGCGTCGCAGTGAAGTTAGTTTTGTCGAAATTCGTGATGCATTAAGCACTGAAATTGAAACCTTACGTGAAGAAAAAGCCATTTTAAAACGTGCCGCACAAATTGAACGTAAAGCATATAACGAACTAGATGCGACACTAAAGGCTCTACAGGCAGAAATTTTAGAATTAAAAGAAGAGCTGGCATTTTATCGAGGGATTGTTTCGCCGCGAGATGCTTCACGCGGTTTAAGATTACAAAAATTTACTTTTTTAGAGAACGGTCACTCACCAAGTTTTCGTTATAAGGTGGTTCTTTCGCAAGTTCTTAAAAATGATCGCGTTGCGCGGGGATATGTGCAACTTGAGTTTGAAGGTTTATTCAAAGGACAACCAAAAACATTAAAATTGCGTGATGTAACCGAGAAGCGCATCAACGAATTAAATTACAAATTCAAGTATTTTCAAAACATTGAAGGTAATGTGGAAATACCCAAGGGCTTCGAAGCCTCGCGGATTATATTAAAAATATTTCCGCGCGGTCGTAAGGAAGATATGATAGAAGAAACATTTGATTGGCCAGAACAGGAGAATAACGCCCATGTGGGGGAACAAAAAGAAACCGAAACAAACAGCACAGATTGATTCATTAATCGGTCAGAATTCAGAAATTCATGGAGATGTTATTTTTAAAGGCGGTTTGCATGTTGATGGCGTGATTAAAGGTAATGTCATGGCGGAAGAAGGCACCGATTCGGTCATTACTCTCAGCGAACGCGGTACCATTGAGGGTGAAGTGAAGGTACCCAATGTTGTTGTGAATGGAACGGTTATTGGTGATGTTCATGCCTTAACGCATATTGAGCTCGCCTCTGAAGCGCGTGTACACGGTAATGTGTATTACAGTTTAATTGAGATGGCGATGGGTGCGGAAGTTAATGGTAATTTAGTACATCGTGAAGATTCTGTTGTGCACTTAAAACCTAGCGCTGAAAGCGTTAGTACCAAGAAAGACGATAAACAGCAGAATAAAAAAGATCATTAATATCAATTAGTTCAGTTTATACCTTAGTTAAATACTAGGGTATAACTTGAATCCTGTCCCTTTTAAGCTCATAATATAAGCAATCATTTATATTGTTTTGGAGTTACACATGTCAGACGAAACCTCTTCGATTGTTTTTACCGATAATGCCGCAAACAAAGTCAAAGCGCTTATTGATGATGAAGGTAACGAAAACCTGAATTTACGCGTCTTTGTAACGGGTGGCGGGTGCTCGGGTTTCCAGTATGGCTTTGATTTTGATGAAAACGTTCAAGATGGTGATACTCAAATTGAAAACAGTGGCGTCAAAATGGTTGTTGACCCAATGAGTTTGCAATATTTATTGGGTGCTGAAGTTGACTATAAAGTCAGTCTTGAAGGCTCGATGTTCGTGGTTAATAACCCAAATGCGACGACAACCTGTGGCTGTGGTTCATCTTTTTCAATATAAGTTGAGTAGGATATTGGTGAGCTTAGCTAGTCGATTTTAAAAGATCTGAGTCATAACATCCCAAAAACCATTTTTTGTTTCTGGCTGTGCAAAGTAGCCAGCTCTCATAAATATAATCCTATTAATTACCTTAAAGTCATTTAATACTTAACTTTTATAGTGATTTGCCGCCAATAGTTAAAGTATTTTTGTTATCCTGTTAAATTGTGCTAATTCAGTACAAGTCTCTAATAAAACAATTGGCTACATGGAGTAAACAATGAGTGAGTACCTACCTGGTTTAGCTGGTGTTCCAGCAACAAAATCTAACATTTCTAATATTGATGGTGAGAAAGGTATTCTCGCGTATCGGGGTTACCCCATTGAAGAATTGGCCAAGCATAGTAGTTTTGAAGAAACGACGCTTTTATTACTGGATGGTCGCTTACCAACTGAAACTGAATTAGATTCTTTTCGCGCGCAATTAGTCGATAATCGAGATATTAAGTTCCATACTCGTGGTTTGATGAAGAATTTGCCAGAAAACGGCCACCCAATGGAAATGCTGCAAACGGTGGTTGCCAGCTTGAGTATGTTTTACCCTGGATCTGAATGCTTAACCGGCGGAAATAGTTGTGATGATTTAAATTATATTCATAATACCACGGTTAAAATTATTTCACGTTTACCGTGTATTGTTGCGATGTGGGAACATATTCGAAATGGCTATGACCCAGTGAAATCTCGGTCAGACTTATCCTATGCAGAAAATTTTCTGTATATGCTAACGGGCAAAGAGCCTGATCCAATGTTGGCTAAAATTATGGATGTTTGTCTTATCCTACACGCAGAACATACTATAAACGCCTCAACCTTTGCTGTGTTAGTGAATGCTTCCACACTGGCAAATCCATACAGTGTGATTGCTGCTGCCATTGGTGCATTATCAGGTCCATTACACGGTGGAGCGAATCAACGAGTGGTGCAAATGCTTGATGAGATTGGTTCGGCTGATAAGGCTGAAGAATACATTGACAACAAATTGAAAAATAAGGCTGTTATATGGGGAATGGGGCATCGTGAATACAAAACGAAAGATCCTCGTGCCACCATTCTTCAAGGCTTGGTCGATCAATTGATGGAATCACGAGGCGGTGATATTAGCCCAGCATTTGAAACAGCCAAAGCCGTTGAAAAAATCTGTGAGGATCGTTTATCGAAGAAAGGTGTGTATGCAAATGTCGATTTTTACTCTGGCATTCTTTACACCGAAATGGGTATTCCGGCGGACCAATTTACAACAATTTTCGCTATTGCCCGCTCTGCCGGTTGGTTGGCGCATTGGCGAGAACAGCTTGGAGATAACCGAATCTTTAGACCGACTCAGGTCTATACGGGTGAGCCAAATCGCCATTATGTTGATATTGCTAAACGTTGAATTTTAACGTGAGAATACCCAGTCTAACCATTTGAATTTTAAGGAAAATTTCATCTGGAAGGCCCGCCTCAACAAATTTTTGGTTTCGTTGTAAGTATAAGAAAAGACTAAATATTATACAATTTTTGCCGATAACAACTTCTTACTAAATAGGTTGTTGTTGGAATGCCTGATATTCAAAATACCAATAAGTCGAGTTATACAGATGCAAGCCGCAAGGGTTTGGATGAGCTTCAGCATGATACGCCGTGGCACCAAAGTTTAAGTGTTAAATTTACCCTCATTGTTGTGTTATTGCTCAGTTGTCTTATGAGTATTTTTGCTTATCTAAATTATCAAAAACAAATAAAAGAACTCAACATTGAGTTGAGATTGAAAGGAGAGTCTTTAGCCAGATTAACGGCTCTTGCTGTTGTTGATAGTGTTCTATCGTTTGATTTTCTAGAACTTGAAAAACCCATCGTTTATTTGAATAAAGAATCCGATATTGTTTATGCGATTATCTATTCAGCTAAGAAAGAAGGTCTAACGCAATTTATTGACGTCGAAAACCCAATAATAAATGATGCAATTGCAGCGAACGGTAGTAATAAAATTGAAAAGATTGTTGAGTTTTTAAAAAGTAAAAAAAGTATCGAGCATATTCAATATCCTATTTCATATAATGAATTTAATCTTGGACATGTTGCTATAGGAATGAGTAGAAATAGCGTAATAGATAAATCTTCGGAATTACTTTATCAAAAAATGCAAGAAACACTATTTCTAATTATTATTTTGTGTATCACAATATATTTTCTATTTAGACTTAGTACCATTGATCCTATTCGTAGACTGATAAAAGGTTTGCGCCATGTTTCTATCGGTGAGTTAGATTATCACGTAAATATTAATAGTAAGAATGAAATAGGGAGCTTGGCAGAATCATTTAATCGAATGGTTGATGAATTGAGGCAAGTACATAAAGACAAGGAGATTGCATTAGCTCAACTTAAAAAATTAAATAAAGGTTTAGAATCGGATGTTGAGGCGGGGACTCATGCACTTACCGAAGTGAATAAAGAACTAGAATATGTAGCGATGCATGATTCATTAACACAGTTACCCAATCGTGATAGTTTTTTAAATGAAGTAACTATTGCAATTGAACGTTCTAAACGAAAAGGGACGATGGTTGGTTTGGTCATGATGGACTTAGATAGCTTTAAGGAAATCAATGAGAGCAAGGGTCATGATGTAGGTGATGAGATATTAATAACTATTGCTACTCGGTTAGAACGTTCAATACGTGGTAATGATTGTGTTGGTCGCTTAGGTGGTGATGAGTTTGTTGTGTTAATTGATAATATCTCAGAAGAGCACTTGAAGTTAGTTGCAGAAAAGGTAGTAAAAGAAATAGAGCCTGCTGTTGTTATTGCGGGTAAGAGTTATTTCATAACGGCAAGTATGGGGTTAGCAATCTATCCACTTCATGCGCATTCTCCTAATGATTTACTACGTTGTGCTGATATCGCTATGTATAAATCAAAAGAAAGAAAAGATGAATACACCATGTATGATTCGGAACTTGAAATTAAACAGCTGCGGCATGTCGATTTATTAGGTGGATTGAGAGTGGCGATACAAGAGGAGCAATTATTTTTAGAGTACCAACCTAAAATAGATATTAATCGAGGCGTTGTTTGTGGTGTTGAAGCACTTGTTCGTTGGATGCATCCAGAACGTGGTATCGTTCCGCCTTTTGAGTTCATTAGTTTGGCTGAAAATACAGGGTTAATAAAACCTCTAACTGCGTGGGTGTTAGATGAAGCAATCAGGCAAAATGGTATTTGGAATGACGAGGGATTAATGTTAACAATGAGTGTTAACTTATCTATGTTAAACCTTGAAGATGAGTCGTTGCCAAGTTATATCTCATCGCTGTTGAAAAAATATAGTTTGCCGGCAAGTCAGTTAGTATTGGAAGTAACTGAAACTATGATCATGGCAAATCCTAACCAAGTGTTAGGTACATTAACAACCTTGCACAAAATGGGAATACACCTCTCTATCGATGATTTTGGTACGGGTTATTCTTCATTAGCTCACCTGCATAAATTACCGGTTGATGAAGTTAAAATAGATCGCTCGTTTGTCTTATTATTAAATGAAGAAAATATGTATAAGTCGATTGTACATTCTATTATTGAGCTTGGGCATAATTTGTCTTTAAGTGTTGTTGCTGAAGGTGTAGAAGACGTTGCGACCGTTTTGTTATTATCAAAACTTCATTGCGATATTATTCAAGGTTTTTATTTTAGTAAGCCTTTATCAGCTAATGACTTAAATCTTTTTTGTTCACAACCAATAGCAAACGATTCATTTGTATTAGCATCAAAACTTTAATTACAATAAAGGCTATTATGCAGAATATATCGCGCCGAGTATTACCGCCTTGTTTGCACCACTAACACTTGGAATATTTCCTGCTAAATTATTCCGAGTTTGCTTTGCTAACCAAGCAAAGGCCATTGCTTCAACCCATTCAGGTTCAATAGATTCAGTTGCTGTTGTTGAAACGCTTACTGCTCCTAACTGTGATTGTAAACGAGCCATTAAATAATCATTTTGCGCCCCTCCGCCACAAACTAAAACACGATCAATTGAAAATGGTAGAGCGTTGATTTCAGCAGTAATACTGTGTGTTGTTAATTCAACAAGGCTTGCTTGAACATCTTCGGCTGGAAGTGTGTGGTTATTATTCCCAAGCATTTTATTTAGCCAACCAATATTAAATAATTCTCGGCCGGTACTTTTGGGATAAGGTAATTGAAAGTAAGGCTCTGTTAAAAAGAGTTTTAGTAGTTCGTCATTTGCTGTACCTGATGCTGCCCAGCTTCCGTTGTCATCATAATTTTGTTGTTTTTGATTTTGTATCCAAGCGTCAAGCAAACCATTACCCGGACCGGTATCGAAACCGATAACGTCTTTTGTTATATCGGCTGGTAGTACAGTGATATTGGCTATACCGCCAATATTTAATACAACCGTATTTTGGTTTTCTTTTCTAAAGACTTTTTCATGAAAGGCGGGTACTAATGGAGCGCCTTGTCCACCTACGGCCATATCTCGGCGGCGAAAATCTGCAATAGTGGTTATACCGGTAAGTTCAGTAATAATATTTGGGTTAGCTATTTGCAAGCTATTATTAATGGGAGAGTTTGGGTAGTGACGTAATGTTTGGCCATGAGAACCAATTGCAATGATATCTTTATGTCCAATATTACTTTTTTTAAGTAAAGCATTTGCGCAGTTTGCAAATTGAATAGCTAGTTCAGTATCGAGTGAGAGCATTTTTTTTAACTCATCATCACAGCCAATACATAATTCAGTAATTTTCTGACGAGTTTCTAGTGAAAGTTCTTGAGAGTGATTGGCAACTAACTTAACGTTATTGTTGCTGCAATTAATTAATACTGCATCAATTGCATCCATACTGGTGCCAGACATTAAGCCAATATAATACTCTGGCATTGTTGTTCCCTTAGCTTGTAAGAACGGTTAGAACTGTTTTGCGTAATTTGACGATGCGAGTTGAAAGTTAAATGCTTCAAGTTGTGCTAACAAATTAGACGCATGTTGTTTAAATTGTATTTTATATTGTTTATTAATAGGTGCCGCATTTGGAAGCCTAACGGTTAATGGATTGCGGTGTACACCGTTGATTCTAAATTCATAATGGAGGTGTGGTCCCGTTGCTCGACCTGTACTGCCAACATAGCCAATTATTTGTCCCTGTTTTACAAATTTGCCGTTAGACAAACCACGTCGGTATTTGTTTAGGTGCGCATAGAGCGTGCTGTAACGCCCACCATGGCGAATAATAATGGCTTTACCGTAACCACCTTTGCGTCCTCGAAAGATAATTTTACCATCACCTGATGCTTTAACGGGGGTGCCACGTTGTGCAGCATAGTCGACCCCTTTGTGTAAACGCATACGGTTTAAGACGGGATGTTTACGTTTACCAAAGCGTGAGCTTATACGTCTAAAATCTACGGGTGTGCGTAAGAACGCTTTACGCATAGATAAGCCTTTAGGAGTGTAATAATTACTTTTACCATCGGGATCGGTATAACGAATCGCACGATAAACACGCCCTTGGTTGGTAAATTCTGCCGCAAGTATGTCACCGTCTTTTATTTTTAAGCCATCAAGAAAATGCTCTTCATAAATGAGTGAAAAGCTATCGCCTTTTCGAAGGTCAAGAGCAAAATCAATATCCCAACCAAAAATAGAGACTAGGTCCATAATGAGAGGTGCATTCATTCCTGCATTTTTCGCATCAACAAATAACGAACTGTTTATGTTTCCTGATATATGTTGAGTACGTTTTTGCGAAACGCGAGAAATGGTTGATGCATTAAAAGTATCACCTTGCCGTTTAACATGAAGAGCTTGAAAACGATTTTGTTGATAAACCATTTCAATAAGTTTTTGTTGCTCATCCAGTCTGAATTTAAAGACTTGACCGGGTTGAATATTTTTTAGCGCGCGGGTTGGTTTGCCGAGTTTCATTATGTGATGTAAATCTTGAGCGCTTAATTTGTTGCGTTTAAATAAATTGGAAAGTGAATCACCTTGTTTTACTTTTTCATCACGCCATACATATAGCGGTAATGATTCATCAGCGGAAGTAATCGAATTAATTTTAGGTGTTGCAGGTTTGCTTTGCTTGGGAACGATTAGGGCGACTTTTTTGGAAGTACCTTTAATAACTGTTTGTGTATCGATAGGAGCTAAATTTTTATTGTTAGATAATAATGTTGATAATGGTAGAGTAATTTGATTTTGTTCAGCCACTTGAATGGTGGGCATTTGCTGAGCTTCAATCGTTTTTTGCTCACTTGGAACAGCACTTTGGCTGCGTTTTGCTGAAACATCTTTTGAGGCAAAAATAAGAAGAGTAGCGACGGAAGTAATTACGGCAATGCCAACAAACCACTGGAGTTTGCTCCATTTCTGAGTTTTGGGCTCGTTGAGCTCCATTGACTTAAAATCTTGGGTTAAGAACGGCTTGTAATTCACGGAATTTACTCATTTTTTTCATTTTATCTATCTACCTATACGATAGCGTTATTTTAGCACTTGGTCAAATTTGAGGCATTTATTAGGGTATAAGAAAAAATCGGCCATTCAATGATTTATTTGGCCAAATAACTCCTAATTTAGGACTTCTGATTAATTGTTTTAAGTTTGTGCATGATTCGTTGTTTTAAAAAGTGTTCAGTGACAAACGGTTCGGTATGGTAAAGTACGCCGCCAGTTAATAGAGTAATTGTCTGAATGAGTTATGGTTTTCAGGCATAAAATGAATAACGTTTAAAATTGAGTGACAAAATGAATCAAACAGAATTATTGGCACAACTAAAACGCGGTTGTGATGAGGTTTTAGTCGAAGCGGAGTTGGTCGAGCGCCTAAAAACAGGTAAACCGATGCGCATTAAAGCCGGTTTCGATCCCACTGCGCCAGATTTACACCTTGGCCATACTGTTTTAATTAATAAGTTACGTCAATTTCAAGATTTAGGGCATGAAGTTTTATTTTTGATAGGTGATTTTACCGGAATGATTGGTGATCCAACGGGTAAAAGTGCAACTCGGCCACCATTAACGGTTGAACAAGTAGAAGAAAATGCAAAAACTTATCAGCAACAAATATTTAAAATTTTAGATAAAGATAAAACAACGGTTATGTTTAATTCTAGCTGGATGAATAAAATGAGTCCGGCAGATTTAATTCAATTAGCAGCAAAACACACGGTTGCACGTATGTTGGAACGAGATGATTTTAATAAACGATACCATTCTGGCCAACCGATTGCGATTCACGAATTTTTATACCCTTTAATACAAGGTTATGATTCAGTAGAAATGAAATCTGATGTTGAGCTAGGTGGTACAGACCAGAAGTTTAATTTACTTGTTGGACGAGAGCTACAAAAGCATTATGGTCAGAAACCCCAAGTGGTTATGACCATGCCGCTACTCGAAGGGACGGATGGCGTTAATAAAATGTCGAAGTCACTTGGTAACTACATCGGTATTGATGAAGCCCCTGATGAGATTTTTGGTAAGCTTATGTCAATTTCAGATGACCTAATGTGGCGTTACTTCGAATTATTAAGCTTTAGACCTTTATCAGAAATAGAAGGGTTTAAACAACAAGTTGATGATGGAGCGAACCCTCGAGATATTAAATTTTTATTAGCTGAAGAGATTATTGCGCGTTTTCATTCCGAAGTTGAAGCGACCAAATCACGCGAAAACTTTATTGCACGCTTTCAAAAAGGTGCAATGCCTGATGATATAGATGAAATAGAATTAACCGCTGTGGATGGCGAAATGCCAATAGCGAATTTATTAAAAGAAGCAGGCCTAGTGAATAGCACTTCTGATGCTTATCGTATGATTAAGCAAGGCGCTGTGAAAATTGATGGTAAAAAAGTTGATTCTCGCGATCTTAAAATCAAAGCAGGATCGGAACACATATACCAGGTAGGAAAACGTCGTTTTGCAAAAGTGAAATTAGCTTAAGGTCAAAACTCGACACTAAAGGCTAGTGTTGTAATCTAGCCAATACCGCCCAATATCTTCAATGGCTTTAGAAAACTCTTCGTATGCGATAGGTTTTCGAATATAGCTATTACTCCCTAATTCATAGCTTAGATTTACGTCAGCATCTTCAGATGACGTTGAGAGAATGACCACTGGAATTTGAGCGGTATCTTCGTTTGCGCGTATTTCTTTAAGCACTTCATGCCCGTTTAATTTTGGTAGCTGCAAATCTAACAGAATCAAGCGAGGTAGCTCTTTAAAGTTTCTTGTTGCGTATTTTTCTTTTGCATGTAAAAAGTCTAAGGCTTCTGCACCATCTTGCAAAACAATAACATCAATATCAGTATTTAGCTTTTGAAACGCCCGCAAGCTGAGTTCGATATCGGCAATATTATCCTCAATCAAAACAACTCGAAGTACCCTATTAGGATTTTTGGAGGGAGTGGTATTTGGCTTAACAGGTGATAAGTGAACGGAGATTTTTTTAAAACCCACTTCATGGCACCAATGTATGGCGGTATCCGATGTTTTAAAAAGACGCGGTGTACCTGATTTTAGAGTTAACGTTTCTTGCTCTTGCTTATCAATAACATTGAGGTAGATTTGCCAAGCATTATCCTCAGCTACAAAAGTCACTGAAGCGTCTGACCAATGTCCTGCATTACAAAGTAGGCGTACATCCCGTTCGTTCATAATTCATGCCGTTATTCTAAAAGTGGTCAGTATATGTGTTAAACGAGAAAAATCATACCCAAAAGTCTATTTTCGGGATAAATAACAAAAAGCCAGTTAATTAAGTTTTACTTTAATTAACTGGCCTATGAAAAAAGCAAAATTTTTAACTAGTATGTATTATCCGAAAAATACCTCCACTTTGCTAAAACCTATACGATTACAGCATCTTAGAGCTGCATCAGAAGTTTTAAAAATCCGTGGATCAGTTGAACGTTTGGATATCAAATAATCAGGATCTTGTTTATTTTTTTCTAGTATCTTTATTGTCCATCCTGAAGTATTCGTTGATACCGAGACAGACACTAAATCATTAGATTTGCAGAGTAACTTCGCTTCCCGTTCTTGCATTATTGGGTTCCTAAAATCTAGTTATTGGGGGTGGCATAACTATAACAAAAAGTGTTGAATTCACAAGTTTATTTAATAGTGAGGATAAAACTTTGGTGCAGTTAGCAATGTGGGATTAAGTGATAATTCAAATGTTGAGTTATGGTATTTGTCAGGGACTATATCCAAAAGTGTTAATTTGTTGAATATTAAGCTATAAATAGTGGTAATTAGTTAATGATTAACAAAAATGAATGATAAAAAAGTGTTATTGGTGGAAGATAATTCTGACGATGAATTATTAACGCGCCGTGCGATAGAAAAATACTCAAATTTTAATAGTATTGATGTC
>Ga0316205_10000142_pt1:97500-154344 | contig 154344 bp, 151 predicted proteins | sample 3monthpyrite_MG_FD_204941 | JGI IMG/M metagenome (GOLD analysis project Ga0316205, IMG submission 204941) | Microbial mat bacterial communities from mineral coupon in-situ incubated in ocean water Damariscotta River, Maine, United States -... | ecosystem: Environmental > Aquatic...
TTCATAGGTATGTGAGGCGAACCTGGGGAACTGAAACATCTAAGTACCCAGAGGAAAAGAAATCAAATGAGATTCCCTAAGTAGCGGCGAGCGAACGGGGATTAGCCCTAAAACTGGCATTGTTGTAGTGGAACGCTCTGGAAAGTGTGGCCATAGTGGGTGATAGCCCCGTACACGAAACAACAATGTTGGCTATTCGAGTAGGTCGGGACACGAGAAATCTTGACTGAACATGGGGGGACCATCCTCCAAGGCTAAATACTCCTTACTGACCGATAGTGAACGAGTACCGTGAGGGAAAGGCGAAAAGAACCCCTGTTAGGGGAGTGAAATAGATCCTGAAACCGTATGCGTACAAGCTGTGGGAGCATACTTGTTATGTGACTGCGTACCTTTTGTATAATGGGTCAGCGACTTACTTCTCAGTAGCAAGGTTAACCGTTTAGGGGAGCCGTAGGGAAACCGAGTCTTAATAGGGCGAATTAGTTGCTGGGAGTAGACCCGAAACCGGGCGATCTAGCCATGGCCAGGTTGAAGGTGCAGTAATATGCACTGGAGGACCGAACCCACTTATGTTGAAAAATGAGGGGATGAGCTGTGGCTAGGAGTGAAAGGCTAATCAAGCCCGGAGATAGCTGGTTCTCCTCGAAAGCTATTTAGGTAGCGCCTCGCATCTTACCCTGGGGGGTAGAGCACTGTTTCGGCTAGGGGGTCATCCCGACTTACCAAACCGATGCAAACTCCGAATACCCAGGAGTACAATTGCGGGAGACACACGGCGGGTGCTAACGTCCGTCGTGGAAAGGGAAACAACCCAGATCGCCAGCTAAGGTCCCTAAATACAGCTCAGTGGGAAACGATGTGGAAAGGCATAGACAGCCAGGAGGTTGGCTTAGAAGCAGCCATCCTTTAAAGAAAGCGTAATAGCTCACTGGTCGAGTCGGTCTGCGCGGAAGATATACCGGGGCTCAAGCTGTATACCGAAGCTGCGAATGCACTTAGTGCATGGTAGAGGAGCGTTCTGTAAGCCTGCGAAGGTGTGCTGTGAGGCATGCTGGAGGTATCAGAAGTGCGAATGCTGACATGAGTAACGATAAGGAGGGTGAAAAACCCTCCCGCCGAAAACCCAAGGTTTCCTGCGCAATGCTAATCAGCGCAGGGTGAGTCGGCCCCTAAGGCGAGGCAGAAATGCGTAGTCGATGGGAAACAGGTTAATATTCCTGTACCTTATATTATTGCGATGGGGGGACGGAGTAGGCTAAATCATCCGACTGTTGGATATGTCGGTTTAAGCAAGTAGGTAGGTCTCTTAGGCAAATCCGGGAGACTATTACTGAGATGTGATGACGAGCTCTCTTTTGAGCGAAGTGATTGATGCCATGCTTCCAAGAAAAGCCTCTAAGCTTCAGATAATATAAGACCGTACCCCAAACCGACACAGGTGGGTGAGGAGAGAATCCTAAGGCGCTTGAGAGAACTCTGGTGAAGGAACTAGGCAAAATAGCACCGTAACTTCGGGAGAAGGTGTGCCCTTTCCGGTGATCGGACTTGCTCCGTAAGCTAGAGAGGGTTGCAGTGACCAGGTGGCTGCGACTGTTTACTAAAAACATAGCACTCTGCAAACACGAAAGTGGACGTATAGGGTGTGACGCCTGCCCGGTGCTGGAAGGTTAATTGATGAGGTTAGTGCTTGCACGAAGCTTTTGATCGAAGCCCCAGTAAACGGCGGCCGTAACTATAACGGTCCTAAGGTAGCGAAATTCCTTGTCGGGTAAGTTCCGACCTGCACGAATGGCGTAACGACGGCCACACTGTCTCCACCAGAGACTCAGTGAAATTGAATTTGCGGTTAAGATGCCGTATACCCGCGGCTAGACGGAAAGACCCCGTGCACCTTTACTACAGCTTCACATTGAACTTTGAACCTACTTGTGTAGGATAGCTGGGAGGCTTTGAAACTGTGACGCCAGTTGCAGTGGAGCCAATCTTGAAATACCAGCCTGGTATGTTTGAGGTTCTAACTCAGGCCCGTAATCCGGGTCGAGGACCATGTGTGGTGGGTAGTTTGACTGGGGCGGTCTCCTCCCAAAGAGTAACGGAGGAGCGCGAAGGTACCCTCAGCACGGTCGGACATCGTGCAATGAGCGCAAGAGTATAAGGGTGCTTGACTGCGAGACAGACACGTCGAGCAGGTGCGAAAGCAGGTTCTAGTGATCCGGTGGCTCTGTATGGAAGGGCCATCGCTCAACGGATAAAAGGTACGCCGGGGATAACAGGCTGATTCCGCCCAAGAGTTCACATCGACGGCGGAGTTTGGCACCTCGATGTCGGCTCATCACATCCTGGGGCTGAAGCCGGTCCCAAGGGTATGGCTGTTCGCCATTTAAAGTGGTACGCGAGCTGGGTTTAGAACGTCGTGAGACAGTTCGGTCCCTATCTGCCGTGGGCGTTAATAATTTGAGAAGAGCTGCTCCTAGTACGAGAGGACCGGAGTGGACGAACCTCTGGTGTTCCGGTTGTCATGCCAATGGCATTGCCGGGTAGCTACGTTCGGACAGGATAACCGCTGAAAGCATCTAAGCGGGAAGCCCCCTTCAAGATTAGATTATTCTGGGAACTTGATTCCCCTAAAGGGTCGTTGAAGACTACAACGTTGATAGGCAAGGTGTGGAAGCACAGTAATGTGTGAAGCTAACTTGTACTAATTGCCCGTGAGGCTTGACCATATAACCCCAAGTGATTTATAAAATTATTTGTCGGTTTTATGTTGAAGATTCAAACATAAACTGTTGCTTTAGTTGATCTAAAACCAGCAATATATAATACATATTTATGACTTTCTAGATTCTTTTTCGTTAGATTGCCTCTATGATTTTAATAGAGCTGTCCAACAACCAGTTTGCCTGGTGGCAATGGAGAGTTGGTACCACCTGATCCCATCCCGAACTCAGAAGTGAAACGACTCATCGCCGATGATAGTGTGGGAGTTCCCATGTGAAAGTAGGTCACTACCAGGCTTTAATTCAAAAAGCTCGTACCCGAAAGGGTGCGGGCTTTTTTCTTTGTTCGAAAAAATTCGATACGTGACCTGCTGATTATAATGTAGGTCTCCCCTCCGGGGATAAGCCATTTCCAATGGCAAAACTACCAGGCTTTAAATTAGAAACCCCATTCAGTTATCTGGATGGGGTTTCGTCTTTATAGAGCTCACTAAATCATAGGCCTGGTAGTGGCTGATTATATTGTAGGTCTCCCCCTCTGGGGATAAGCCATTTCCAATGGCAAAACTACCAGGCTTTAATTCAAAAAGCCCGTATTCGAAAGAGTACGGGCTTTTTTCTTTATATAAAAAATTAATTACGCGACCGACTGATTTTATTGTAGCTCTCTCCAATTGGTTTATAAGAGCCATAACTATATAGTTTTATCTCAATACATCGTGCTCATTTGAGTGTTGGGAATTTTTACATAGAATATATTTTATTATATTGACAGCTGATTAATTTTTGAATTATTAACGGTATGCGATATTGGATCATGATTAAAGGTTAGAAATAATTAGGAGCCAAAATTAAAATAGAAGGTGCTGCCCTCACCTTGTGTTGATTCAGCAAATATATCACCTCCATGGCGATGAATAACACGTGATACATTAGCAAGCCCAATGCCTGTGCCTTCAAATTCTGAGTTGCTATGTAAACGTTGGAAAGGTTGGAATATTTTGTCAACAAACTGCATGTCAAATCCAATACCATTATCTTTTATGTAAAAGTAAGTTTTATTATTTTTAATTGTCTTACTAAATTCAATAATAGGTTTTTCATTATTGTGTGTGTACTTCCATGCATTACCGAATAAATTTTCAAAAACAATGGTAATGAGATTTTGATCTGCTTCGGCTATTAAATTGTCTTCGATTATTACCTGGACGTTTCTTTCGGAACTTTCTTGTAATCGAGTAAGTACGCTGGATGCCAGTGTACTTAGGTTAACTTCCGTGATGACTATATCTTGACGGGTTACACGCGATAAAAGTAACAGATCATTAATAATCTGCCCCATCATTTGAGCTGCTGTTCTTATTCGAGTTAAGTAATCTAGACCAGTCGAATCTAATTCATGGCCAAAATCTTCAAGCAGTATTTGGCTGAATCCATCAATGCCTCTCAATGGGGCACGTAAATCGTGAGAGACAGAATAAGCAAACGACTCCAGTTCTTTATTACTGGCAATAAGTTCTGTTGTACGTTCAGATATCAATTTTTCTAAGTTATGTCGATGTTTGTTTAATTCGATTTCGTCTAATTTTCGTTTAGTTATATCAAACATGTAACCCTGTAATTTTATAGGTTTATCATCTTTTAAAACGACTTTAACATCATCTCGAATCCATATGGTTTGGCCTTCTTTAGATATCATTCGATATTCAAGTTCAAAGTCTAACCGAGTATTAATTGATTTTTTGCGCAAGTTAACAACATTCTTAGTATCTATTGGATTTATATGGTCACGCCAGAAATTTTCTGTGTACCATTCCGTTATAGGGTAACCGAGTACGTTAAGGGCTTGAGGACCTACATAAGTAAATAAGTCGGTTGATAAATCTATTTCCCAAGGGATGGCTGTTGTTGTTTCAACAAGCTGCTTAAAATGTAATTCGCTTTCTTTCAGTTGTGTAATAGATATCGATAATTTCTCTTGCATTGAGGCGAATGCTTTTACAAGAATTTCTATCTCATCAGGGTTGTTGGTTTGTGTTACTTTTCTATCTAAATTTAATTGTGAGTTTAATTTTTTTATATCAAGCTGGGTTGCGAACTCAGCCATGGAGTGTAAGTGGCGTGTAACTAGGTAGTTAAAAATAAAAAGTATAAAACCGGCAAGAAAAAAAGTTTTAATAGCATTACTTATGAGTATTTCAAGAACTTGTGTGAGAACTTGGTTATCTGCATTATTTAATGTTGCTTGAACGAATAGTGTTCCGATAGCTATTTCTTTATCTTTATGCAAGTGTGTCATTGGAAAAGTTTTTTCCAAAACATTTGAATTTTGTTTAAAACCATGGCTTGAAATGATTTTATTCTTTTCCGTAATCTCCATATATTGAATATCAGGCAGAACGGCTATTTCTTGTAGGTTTGACTTTAAAGCTTGTAGATCTGCTGTCCAGAGTCTGTCGCTCAAGTTTTTTAAATGAATTGTTTTAATTTCAGTAAAGCGAACGTTTATCTCACCCACATAGCGTTGGTAGTTATTATAGAGTTGGTAAGAGCTTGTCAGAATAGTCATCGCTGAGCTCATTAATATAACTGCGACAAGCAGCTTACGAGCAATGCTATTCTTTTCCCCGTATATAGTTGATTTCATAGTTTATTCAAGTGGCGCAAGTACCTTATTGTAAAAAGCTTTATAACTGCCATCGAGTTTCATTTTTTTGAGTGCTGATGCAAGCTTTGGTATCAGTGCTGTATGCTTCTTATGCAAATAAATAAACATTTTTTTTGTAGCAAGTGGTGGATGTTGCTGTTTAATCGTCCTAATCTTGTTAGTCGTTGTATATAACAGTCCACCCCATCGTTCATATAAAATTAAATCGGCTCTATTTTTAGATAGCATTAAGAAAAGTTGTTCAGGTGTCCGCACTTTTGTTATATCAGTTTTTTTTGGTACATTTTTTTCTAGAATCTTCCATCCGTTAATGAAAGCGACTGAATAGGGTAATAGGCTTTGCCATCCTTGGGTCAATATAATCTTGTTGGAGCTAAATGCAACAAATTCCCAATCCATAATTTTTTCTGGAACTTGTATAAGGTTAGGGTAGAGTTTATCTAAACCGTTAATTCTACTCATTTCGCCATCTTCAAGACCAGCATTGACATTTATGAGGCCACGTTCAGCAGGGAGTTGAACGGTTTTTAAGGTATAACCAATTCGCCGAAATGCTTCTTTTGCAACAAGATCCATAAAACCTGTTAGCTGAGGCGTATTGAGTGGCGGTTTGCCCGTTGTGTTTAATGTTATCTCTTTTGCTGCTTGTATTGAAAAAGAGAAAAAAATGAGAATTAGTGATATGAATATTTTTAACATATGTTTATATAGGTCTTTAGTAATGTTATTAATTTTAGATTTTAGTTTAGTCAAATATTGAACGTTTACAATAATTTGGCTAGATATTTAAACTTTTGTAGTCTTTTTCTGTACAATAGTTGTTTAATTGAAAGGCACTAAAAAGAATGGTCGATATACTTGCACTTTTGGATTATTTAAGTGATGGGGATTTTCATTCTGGCGAAGATATTGCTGCTCATTTTAAGGTCAGCCGTACGGCGATCTGGAAACAAATTAAAAAGTTAAATGCGATGCTATCTTGTGATATAGCGAGTGTTTCAGGTAAGGGGTATCAGCTTTCTGAATCAATGGTTGTCTTAAACGCAGATAGAATTTTATTTTATACTTCAAAACACTTACATTCCGAATTACATCAAGTTGAAGTCTTGCATGAGTGTGATTCAACCAATCAGTACTTGCTGGATAAAGTAGAACTTGGTTACTTAGATAATTACCTGGTATTAGCTGAGTTACAAACGGCTGGTCGAGGTCGTCGAGGTCGGCAGTGGGTTTCTCCTTTTGCCAGTAATATTTATATGTCTTTATCTTGGGTTTTAGCGATTTCAATTTCCCAAATGGCTGGTTTGAGTTTAGTCGTTGCAATTAGTTTGGCAGTAGCAATGCGGAATAATGGAATTGAAAATGTTAAACTTAAATGGCCGAATGATATTTATGTTGATGATCGCAAACTAGCCGGCATTCTTTTGGAGTTGCGTGGTGAATTAAATAGTCCTTGTCGAGCAGTAATGGGAATAGGTGTAAATATGAATATGCCACAAGAGGCGGGAGAGTGTATCGATCAGTTATGGATTGATATGAAGAGTCTGTTGGGAGCATCTGTTAATCGAAATAAAGTTATTGGGAGTGTACTCAATGAACTCATTCCAAATTTGAAATTATTTGAAGATAAAGGTTTTTCTGCATTTATGGAGCGTTGGAAAGAATTTGATCTATTAGAAAACAAAGTGGTCGACATAAGTGGACATGCTTCTTTAACTAGTGGCATAGCACGAAGTGTTGATTCACAAGGTGCATTAATAGTTGAATTTGAAAATAAAACTCAACATATATATTCCGGCGAAGTTAGTATTCGTTTAAATTAATCATTAATAGAGCCGTAAATTTATGCCGCACTTACTTATTGATATTGGAAATTCTTTTGCTAAGTACGCAATGTATGATGCGGGGAAATTTTCATCTGTAAAAAAAATTACAACTAATTCATTAGAACTAAATGATAGTATCGCTTTGTTATTAAATGAATCATCTATCATTCCAACGGGGGTTATTTTAGTGAGTGTTGCAAATGAAAAGCTAACTAACAATATAATTAAATCGTTTGAAAGTTATTTTAAGTTGACCGTTAAGAATATTGAAACGCAGGCGTTTGCTTTTGGTGTAACATGTGGTTATCGAGATTATGAACAATTAGGAAATGATCGTTGGGCTGCAATGCTAGGTGCTTTTAATAGCATTGATAATAAGGCTAAAACTATACCCATAATGATTTTTGATTGTGGTTCAGTTATTACGGTTGATGTTGTAAATAGCTCGGGTATACATATAGGTGGCTGGATGATGCCAAATACTCAATTAATGGCTTCGGTACTTGAGCAAAAATCAGAGGGCATAAAGTTAGGCTTAGTAAAAGAAGAGCTAAGCGCTGAGATTAATAACAATAAACAAAAAACATTAGATGCACTTGGATGTTCAACGTTTGAGTGTGTTGAATTAGGCCATCGATTAGCCGTAGTCGGGTTTATTAAGCAATGTATGGAGCGAGCAAAGAATAAGTTAGGGATTGAACCTAGCTACATTTTCACTGGTGGCGGTGCAAATGAAATTAAAGAAATGTTAGATATAGAAGTTGAGTTCAGGTCGAATCTTATTTTTGATGGATTAACATTATTTATTGAGTAATTGTGTATGTTGAAATGGTTTTTATACAGTTTAATTTTGTTTAATGTCGGTTTTTTTGCGTGGAACTCACAACGTGGAATCCCATTAGAGCAAATTAATTCGAATGATGATTTAGATGGTGCCGTTAAATTATTATTATTAAAAGAACAAGAACAGAAAATAATTGAAGAGCAAGGTTCTGTTGCAGTTGCTAATACATGTTTTAGTATTGGACCTCTAGCTCGAAAGGCGGCTGCACGTGCAGTACAAAAGAAATTATCAAAATGGAATATTTCGGCTAAGTGGCGAGTAGATAAAACCTCAACTGAAGGTTTTTGGGTTATTATTCCGCCATCTAAATCACGTAAGTTAGCAAACAAAAAAATAAAGAAACTGAAAGAATTAGGAATACGTGATTATTTTCTTGTTGCAACGGGCTCGCAGAAAAATGCAATTTCTTTGGGGGTCTTCTCTAAGTCATCTTCAGCTCGTCGTCGTTTAAAAGAAATGAATAGTAAGGGCATAAAAGCTAAGATAACCGGTGCAGATTTGCCAAAGCGCAGCTATTGGCTTGATTGGCCAACCACGGGTCACTCACTCACAGCAGAGCAGCTAGGCATGTTGCAAAAAACCTTTAAGGGTATTGGTAAAGTTTCTATAAACTGTTCAATAGAAACAAAAGGTTAGCTTAATACTTCAATTAGAATTAAGTATGAAAAATGCGGTGATTTACCATTGCCTTATGACGTGTTTTTGCCTAAAATGCGCTCTCTTTTGAATAAGCGTATATAGATTCATCTACGTGCTTTAACTTAAAGCAGTGAAAAAGAAGAAAGCCGGCGTAGCTCAGTTGGTAGAGCAACTGACTTGTAATCAGTAGGTCCCGAGTTCGACTCTTGGTGCCGGCACCACACACGAAGCAGCTTAGCGGTAAAATCGCTAAGCTGTTTTTTTTTCTCAAAACTTCCTTAATATTGCTATAGTGCGTTAGATTTATAAAGTTTAAATCATATTTAATTTTTAGATTGAAAAATAACTGGATTGACAATGACAATATCAATTTATGGCGGCACGGGATTTATTGGCGGAACATTTTGCCGGCTCTATACAGATGAGATTAAGCGTGTTGAAAGAGAAGCAAGAGCGCCTGAATCAAATGAGATTTTATACTTCGTCAGCACGACCAGTAATTATAATATCCTTGAAAGTACACGAATAGATGTGGATGTTAATCTAGTTGTGTTAATGGAAGTATTGGCTGAATGTAAGAATAAAGATATTGTCTTTAATTATGTTAGTAGTGGTTTTGTCTATGGCAATGATATTATCGATGCGAAAGAAGATGAGCATTGCGAGCCATCGGGTTTTTACTCAATAACAAAGCGTGCTGCAGAAATGTTACTAATTTCATTTTGTGAAACGTTTGATGTTAAATATAGAATATTCCGATTAGCAAATGTGTATGGTACAGAAGATAAGGAAATATCGGGTAAAAAGAATGCGCTTGGTTTTCTTATGAATCTTTTAAAAGAAAACAAAGAGCTTACACTTTATGATGGCGGCGATGTACTGAGAGATTACCTCCATGTTGACGATGTATGTAGGGCAATAAAGTTAGTAATGGAAAAAGGCGAGCTAAATACTATTTATAATATCGCAAGCGGCAAGCCCTATAAATTTTACGATATTATCAGCAAGGCCAAAGAATATCTTGGCAGCTCGAGTAAAATTACTGCAATAGATGCACCTGAATTTTATAAAAAAGTGCAAGCAAAAAACTTTTCGTTAAATGTAGATAAATTAAAAAGATTGGGGTTTGAAGAAAAAATCTCAATCGATGAAGGAGTAAAATTATTATGTCGCTAAGTGGATTAATCACTGAATTTATCGCTAAAGCAAGGAAGGAAGATAAAAAATTATTCCCTTTCATGGCAAATGTTAAAGAGTTTAACGAAGAAAAAGATTCTGTGTATTATTCCGGTCCTTATTGGGATGACGAAGAAATTCAGGCGATGTTTCAGAGTATTCTTAAAGGGAAATGGTTATCGGCTGGTGAAGATGTAAATAGATTTGAGCGTCGTTTTTCTAAAAAGTTTAATAAAGAACACTCTGTGATGCTTAATTCTGGAAGTTCAGCAAACTTAGTTTTGATTGCCGCATTAAAGAAATATTTTGGTTGGCAAGATGGCGATGAAATTATTGTTTCTTGTGTAGGTTTCCCTACCACTATAAATCCCATTATTCAGAATAATCTGGTTCCGGTTTTCGTTGATATAAATTGGCATGATTTGAATTGGGATATGGATGAAGTAGAAAAGAAAATAACATCAAAAACTCGTGCAGTTTTTTCTTCCCCCGTGTTGGGGAATGCATATGATATAGATCGGATCATTAAAATTTGCACAGATAACAAGCTGGAACTTATAGCCGATAATTGTGATAGCTTGGGAAGTAAATGGAATGGTAAATATCTAACCGACTATGCTGTCGCTTCGTCGTGCTCTTTTTATCCTGCACATCATATTACGACGATTGAAGGTGGGATGGTTTCATCTGACATTCAGGAGATTGTTGATCTTGCCAGAAGTTTTGCCTGGTGGGGTAGAGGTTGTTACTGTGTCGGTAAACAAAACCTGTTAGCAAATGGGGTTTGTGGGAAACGATTTGATAAATGGATCGAAGGTTATGATCATGTGGTTGATCATAAGTATCTATTTACAAATATAGGTTATAACTTAAAACCGACTAATATGCAGGGCGCAATAGGTACTGTACAACTCTCTAAGTTTGATAAGGTCCATGAAGTAAGGCGTAGCAATAAAGAGTGGATGGCTGATATATTTGAGAGAATTGACGGACTCAGAACCATTGCTGAACTTCCGCAAGCAGAAACTAGTTGGTTTGGTGTACCGTTAGTTTGTAAAGACATGCAACAAAAATCAGAATTGGTTAAGTATTTGGAAGAACATAAAATTCAAACGCGTAATTATTTTGCTGGGAATATATTAATGCATCCTGCTTATAATGAGTTAGATGATTTCAGAAATTATTCAAATGCAAATAAAGTGTTAGATCAAGTATTTTTTGTTGGTTGCTCACCTACGATAACAACTGAAATGATTACTTATGTCGAAAAAATCGTGGATAAGTTTATAACACTCCAAAAGAAGCAAGGTCGTTAATGGCTAAGGATATTGTTATATATTGTGTTTGCTTTCCTAAGCATGAGCCGCGAAAAACACAAATTTACCAAAAGAATATTATGTGTAATGCGGCTACGATCTCAAATAAATATCGAGCCTCATTAGAAAATAAAGATTTTGTCTTTGACGATACCGGTGTCAATATATCGGCTCTAAACGGGGTGTTTGGTGACTTAACCGCTACCTACTGGGTATGGAAGAATTCACATTATGATATTGTTGGAACGAGTCAGTACCGTCGCTTTTGGGATGATAGTATAGGTGATTTGGACTTTAAGGAAAATACGATTTATGTTCAAGATCCCAGAGTTTTAGATGATACTATACGTAATCAATATATTGGGTCGCATGGTGAGTTAGGCTTGGAAATACTAGATGAACTAGCCTTGAACAATAAGATTAAATTAACACCAGATATGTTGCAAAAAACATATTCATTACGTTATCTATATTCTTGTAATATGTTTATTGCTCATAAACCTTTATATGATAAATTTTGTGAAGTATTATTTGAAATTGTATTTGAAATTTATAATTCATATGAGGATGTTATTAAAAAACTCGATCCTTATAATCGACGTTTACCGGCTTTTGTTAGTGAAAGGGTGTTGACTGCACTCATTGTAAATAAAGAGCATTTTTTCCCCGATGTAGAGTTTAGCCGATTAAAATGGGCTGTTAAAAAACCGCCGTTACTTATGCGCGCACTCTTTAATAAGAAATAATATTCTGCTTATAAATTCATTTTAGGATAATTAATTAAATAGTTTCATAGGGACGTATTTGTAAATCTATTTCTTAGGGTTACATAGTATTAATTGATGTTTGCTAGTTCTTTGCATACCAAATCAAATTCATTAGTTATTTTTTCTATCATGCCGTTGGTATTAGAGATGTCTCCAGTTTTACCTTGTACTTCTAATTCAGCAGCAATTGAAGACATTTTCAGCGCACCGAGATTAGCACTACTTGATTTAACTGAATGAGCATTTCGAGTAAAGACCTCTATATCATTCTGTTTTTGTAATTCAGCGAAAGAGTGCACTAATTTTCCGGTATCATCAGTAAATGTATCAATGAGCATACTAAATGCATCGCCCATAATTTCTTTGAGTGATTCAATTACTGTTGCGTCAATCGTATTGTTATCAGACATTATCTTTTACCTAATTTGCTTGTTGGTCATCATTCATGTTATTGGTTGCTTTAGCCAAATATTGGCTTAATACATAGTACAAATCTTTTTTTACGATTGGTTTTGATAAATAATTATCCATTCCTACCGCGAGACATCGTTCTTTATCCTTATCATGTGCATTTGCAGTTAATGCAACAATAGGCAGGTGTTGCCTGTCTTTATTTTCACTTTCCAATCGTCGTATTTTCTTGGTGGCATCAAAACCATCGAGTATAGGCATTTGACAATCCATTAAAACTAAATCAAATTGTTTGTTCTGTATTTTTTGAACAGCCTCTAGCCCATCATTTGCCACGTCTGGGCTTAGACCAAATTTTTCGAGAATAGCTTTCGCTACAATTTGATTAACGGCATTATCTTCTACGAGCAATACTTTTCCGACCAAGGGTGTTTGTTCTTGATCTGAACTATCTTGATTAGCTAATTGTTCGTTTTGAATGGTATTGTTTATGTCTAAATTTAACGTAAACCAGAATGTCGCTCCTTTGTCGGGTTGACTTTTAACCCCTATTTCACCTTTCATTAAAGTAATAAGTTGTTTACAAATTGCGAGGCCCAGGCCTGTACCACCAAATTTTCTTGTAGTTGATGAATCAACTTGAGTGAAATCAGAAAATAAATTTTCTTGAGAAACTTGATCTATACCTATACCTGAGTCAGTGATGTTTATCATCAAGCTTGCAGAATCCTCACAAATTTTAGAACCAGAGATATTTATTTTAACGGCGCCTTGTGAAGTGAATTTAATCGCGTTACTGACTAAATTTTGTAACACTTGTTTTATACGCAAACTGTCGCCTTTCAATTCGATTGGACAAGAGTCATCAATGTTAGATAGTAATAAAATATTTTTTTCACTTGCTTTATTCTCAAATAAATTAACGACGTCTTTCGTGACTTGAGATAAATTAAAAGCGGTATTTTCTAACAACATCTTGCCTGCTTCAATTTTAGAAAAATCTAAAATATCATTTATAACCAATAATAATGAGTTACCTGAATCTAAAATAGTATCAACGTAAAGCTGCTGTTCTTCAGTTAATGTTGTTGTGGCGAGTACCTGAGCCATACCCAATACACCATTCATCGGTGTACGTATTTCATGGCTCATTGTGGCAAGGAAATTACTTTTTGCAACGGACGCTGCTTCAGCGCGGCTTTTTTCAATATCGAGTTGGCGGGTGCGCTCTTCAATTTTCGTTTCCAGTGCTTCATTGTGTTCACGCACTTTCATGTTTAAAGTAGAAGCTTCTATAGTATTCGCACAATTTAAAAGAATTATCGAAAGTAAGCCAAGAGTCATTTCGTTAACTGATTCAGAGTCGAAATTAAAAGTTGCGATGAACATGCCAATAACTTTTCCACGTATTGCTACAACATGAAAGAGCCGAGACATATTATCTTTGTCGCCGTGCAAAACGACAGCGCGATTTTGGTTTAGTGCCCATGAAAAAGTCCCTTCCTTAATGGCGGTGTTGGATACCTTATTAATATTACCAAAAGCATTAGCAGGTTGGTAATACGTTAAATTAAATTCTAAACCTTCATCATCCAATAACAAGAAGCCCATTTCTTTAAGTGTAATTATTTTTTTAATACGTAACCAAACGGCATCGAGAATGGTAGTTGAATCGGGCTCTCCATCAAATTGTAATAAGACATCGTCGGGTGTTGCAATAGTGTGCAATGAGTCAATAAGATCACTGTACATTTTTGCCATATATTGGTCATTTTGTGGGTTGTTATTGTTGCTCATGCAGCGCCTGATTCTAATCCTTCATCACCGTCATTCGCACCCAATACAAAATCAACAGCTACGTCATATTGTTTCTGTAATTCTACAAGGACGGTTGTAATTATTGCATCAGGTAAACCTATTCGTTCCCATGCCTGGTTATCCAGAGTGGGTACGAGGTGTTCTCCGCTACTCCCCAGTTGTAAACTATTTGCAATAATGTCGGCTACGTGGACAACGGCAACTTCATCCTGAAAATCAACACTTGCTCGTGGATTATGATGGTAAAAGGTCGACTCTATTAATTGGGGAGGGAGTTTCCAGTCTTTTAGCAGCATCCCACCTAATTTGGCATGATCAAACCCTAGCACTTCTTTTTCTACTTTAAATAAAAGTTGTTGAGTTTTTGTTGCTAGCTGCATGGCCTCTCCAATCTCAACAGGAACTTCTTTAAACATAATTAAGCGGCCAATGTCATGTAGAAGACCCGCTAAGAAGAAATATTCAACATTAGCTGCACGTCTTAAAGACGCTATTACACGGGCACTTACTGCACATGCAATACTATGTCGCCAGAACATTTCCATATTTAGTAAGTCCTCTGGAATGTCTTTAAATATTGTCATTACAGAACTCGCTAAAATTAAAGCGCGTAGTTGTTGTGTGCCGATAATCGTTATAGCTTGAGATACTGAATCAATTTTATTTGGGAAGTTAAACATGGCGCTATTTGATAAACGTAATAAGCGTGCAGATAATGCAGTGTCCTCACTTAATATATCAACGAGGTAATGGTTGCTGCAGTTAGCACTATTTAAAGCGTCTTCAATTTTTAAATAGATAGTGGGTAAACTAGCAACTTGGGAGGTACTTTTAATGATATGTTCTGCGCTGCGAGCCACCGTTATGTCACCTTATTTTCCATGTAATGATTTTGGCAATAATCAATTAGATTTTTAATAACAGGGTGATTAGCATCATTGTGTTGAAAGTGTGTTGCGACGTAAAGTTGGGCTTCTTCAATAAGTTCAGGCGGATAATCTTTTTTTGTTTCTTCTTGTTCTAGATCACCAGCTATTTCAATTTCAAGAACTCCCCAAGTATTGAAAATACGCAAGTGCTTTTCTGTTAATACGACACCTTGTTTGAGAAGAACGCGACCTTGTCTATCGATAACATCTGCGCTTAACTCCATGCCTATTTCAACATTATCGAGTAGTACTTTTGCCATTTTATTTCCATACTGTATCTAGCGGTTTTATTCAGGAATTAACGAATTTCTGTCATATTTATCGGCTATCGAGGCTGAAACCTTAAATTTAAGTATTTGAAAAAATATGAGAAAAACAACTTAAGGCAAGTTTTAGGCCAAATAATGACTTATATAGAAAAAAAAACCTTTTTTTCGCTTGATATTGAAGAATATTCGAACATTTTTATTGACACGGAGTGCTCTGCTAAACGAAAATGCACGGCTTCATTCGAGGAGGGGTTCCCGAGTGGCCAAAGGGATCAGACTGTAAATCTGACGGCTCCGCCTTCGGAGGTTCGAATCCTCCCCCCTCCACCATTTATGATGGCTGAAAGGTCTGAGATAGATGTGAGAAATGAAAGATGTTTGTGAAAAGCTAAGTTGGTTTAGCTGGAAGAAAAGACAAACAAAAACAGTTTTGAGTCAGGTTTTAAAAGTTTAGCGCTACGTTGCGGTTTATTTGTAAGTGGTTGCGAAAGGCAGGATCTGCGGGTGTAGTTCAATGGCTAGAGCCTCAGCCTTCCAAGCTGATAATGAGGGTTCGAATCCCTTCACCCGCTCCAAATAATGCTGGTGGCTGGTTAAAGATATTTGTATTTAAGTATTTTGAGCTATTTAGGCAGGTGTTTATGGCTCATATAGCTCAGTCGGTAGAGCACTTCCTTGGTAAGGAAGAGGTCACCGGTTCAAATCCGGTTATGAGCTCCAGTTTCGACGTCTGATGTAGTATGTAGTAGGCAGAGTTAAACTGAAGTTAAGAAAGAAGATAGTTTGAGTCAATAAAATTTGCACGAATAGAATTTTATTAAGAAGTAATTAAATTTAATTGTATATATATAGAGTAGAGGGCAAGCCGGTGTCAAAGGAAAAGTTTGAACGAAATAAACCCCATGTCAACGTAGGCACAATTGGTCACGTCGATCATGGAAAAACAACGTTAACAGCCGCGATTACAAAAGTAATGGCAGAAGCGCATGGTGGCGAATTTAAAGACTATGCCAACATTGATAGCGCCCCAGAAGAACGCGAACGTGGTATCACGATCGCAACGGCACACGTCGAGTACGAAAGTGACGAGCGTCATTACGCACACGTAGATTGCCCAGGCCATGCCGATTACGTTAAAAACATGATTACGGGTGCCGCACAAATGGACGGCGCGATATTAGTTTGTTCAGCTGCGGATGGCCCCATGCCACAAACGCGTGAACACATCTTATTATCACGCCAAGTCGGCGTACCGTATATCGTTGTTTATATGAACAAAGCCGACATGGTAGACGATGCAGAATTACTAGAGCTTGTTGAAATGGAACTCCGTGAGTTACTGGACAAGTACGACTTCCCAGGCGACGACACCCCGATTGTTACCGGTTCAGCACTGAAAGCATTAGAAGGCGACACATCAGATATCGGTGTACCGTCTATCATGAAGCTCGTTGCAGCCATGGATGATTATTTCCCACTACCAGAACGCGCGGTAGATGGCGACTTCCTGATGCCAGTTGAAGACGTATTCTCAATCTCAGGTCGAGGCACGGTTGTCACCGGTCGTATCGAACGCGGGATTGTAAAAGTGGGTGAAGAAATTGAAATTGTGGGTATCAAAGATACCGCAACAACCACCTGCACCGGTGTAGAAATGTTCCGTAAGCTTCTTGACGAAGGTCAGGCAGGCGACAACGTGGGTATTTTACTCCGTGGTACGAAGCGAGAAGAAGTTGAGCGTGGGCAAGTGTTATGTAAGCCAGGTTCAATCAAACCGCATACAAAATTTGAAGCTGAAGTGTATATCTTAAGCAAAGACGAAGGTGGTCGACATACACCATTCTTCAATGGCTACCGTCCGCAGTTCTACTTTAGAACGACTGACGTCACCGGCGCTTGTGATTTACCAGAAGGCACAGAAATGGTGATGCCAGGTGACAACGTGCAAATGGTCGTGACCTTAATTGCGCCGATAGCGATGGAAGACGGATTACGTTTTGCGATTCGTGAAGGTGGGCGTACCGTGGGTGCGGGTGTTGTGGCTAAGGTGATCGAATAATGGTAGTCATCGAGTAAAGAGTAATAGGCCAGTGGCTCAATTGGCAGAGCAGCGGTCTCCAAAACCGCAGGTTGGGGGTTCGACTCCCTCCTGGCCTGCCAAATACGGCAGTTAAAGATAAGGTACAGGTTTAAAGTACGGCATGGATAAATTTAAGTTCGTTATAGTTTTATTATTAATTGGTGGAGGCATTTATGGCTTTTATCATTTTACTGATGAAACATTCATACTTCGCGTTGTTGGTTTATTAGCGGTGATTGCGGTTGCCTTTGGTTTAGCAATAACAACACAAGCGGGTGCTAATGGCGTTAGTTTTAGCCGTGCAGCCGTTATTGAAATGCGCAAAACAGTATGGCCGACTAAAAAAGAAACAATGCAAACGACAGGTATCGTGATGATAATGGTTGTTATCATAGGGCTGGTTTTATGGCTTTTCGATACGATCTTAGTTTCAATTATTCGCTGGTTAACCAGTTAATACGGCTTTAGGGAGAAAAAAGTGGCATTACGTTGGTATGTTGTACACGCTTATTCAGGCTTTGAAGCCCATGTGCAGCGCGCATTAAAAGAACGTATTGATTTAGCCGGTGCACAAGAGCACTTTGGCGAAATTATGGTGCCTACCGAAGAAGTTGTTGAAATGCGTGGTGGTACGCAGCGTAAAAGTGAACGTAAATTTTTCCCCGGTTATGTCCTCGTGCAAATGGACTTAACCGATGATACTTGGCACTTAGTAAAAGAAGTGCCACGGGTATTAGGTTTTATCGGTGGTACAGCAAACAAACCTGCTCCGATAAGTGATAAAGAAGCGGAAACCATACTTAATCGCGTACAAGAGGGTGTTGAAAAACCAAGACCTAAAGTATTGTTTGAAGCGGGTGAAGTGGTTCGGATTACCGAAGGTCCATTTAATGACTTTAACGGTGTTGTTGAAGAAGTGGATTATGATAAGAGTCGTTTACGTGTTGAAGTATCAATTTTTGGTCGTTCAACACCAGTAGATTTAGAATTTAGCCAAGTTGAGAAAAGTTAACTTAATTTACAGTTAACTGGCTGAAAAGTTTTAACGTTACTTGCAGCTTTAAATGTGCGAGTAGTATTTTGTAACCCCGGGGAGCCGAGAATAATTATAAAAAGTATCGAATACTTTTATAAATTAAATCAAGGCGCTTGAACCCGCAAGGAGATAAAACATGGCAAAGAAGATAGATGCCTATATTAAGCTGCAAGTTGCGGCTGGCGAAGCAAATCCTAGTCCACCAGTTGGTCCAGCTCTTGGTCAGCATGGTGTTAATATCATGGATTTCTGTAAAGCGTTTAACGCGAAAACTCAAGGCATGGAAAAAGGTTTACCTATTCCTGTTGTGATTTCAGTTTATTCTGATCGTAGTTTTACCTTTGTAACTAAAACACCACCTGCATCAGTTCTTTTAAAGAAAGCTGCCGGTATCCAAAAAGGTTCTGGTGTGCCAAATAGAGATAAGGTTGGCAAAGTGTCTCGTGCCCAACTTGAAGAAATTGTAAAAATGAAAGAACCCGATCTTACTGCAGCCGATATGGATGCAGCCGTTCGTACTATTGCAGGCACTGCACGTAGTATGGGTCTTGAAACGGAGGGCGTGTAAATGGCTAAGTTATCAAAAAAAGCAAAAGTTTTTGCTGAAAAGCTAGAGCTAGGCAAGCAATACGAAGCAGACACAGCCTTTGGTTTATTAAAAGAATTACCAAAAGCAAAATTTTTAGAAGCAGTAGATGTTTCTATTAATCTTGGCGTTGATCCTCGTAAATCAGACCAAGTAGTTCGTGGTGCTTCTGTGCTACCAAATGGTACAGGTAAAACAGTTCGTGTTGCGGTGTTCACTCAAGGTGCTAATGCCGATAAAGCAACAGCAGCTGGTGCAGATATTGTTGGTATGGACGATTTAGCAGAAAGTATTAAAGGCGGCAATTTAGATTTTGACGTTGTTATTGCTTCACCTGATGCGATGCGTGTTGTTGGTCAACTCGGTACTATTTTAGGCCCTCGTGGTTTAATGCCTAACCCTAAAGTGGGAACGGTAACACCTGATGTTGAAACAGCGGTTAAAAATGCTAAATCAGGCCAAGTACGTTTTCGTACAGATAAAGCCGGTATTATCCATGCACGTATTGGAAACACCGATTTTGAAGGCGCTGCATTAAAACAAAATCTTGAAGTATTAATGGCTGACTTGAAAAAAGCCAAGCCTGCTTCTGCAAAAGGTCATTATTTTAAGAAGATTACAATTTCAAGCACAATGGGGCCTGGAATTGCTATCGATCAAGCAACGCTAGAAGTTTAGATTTAACCTAGATATTTAGTGATGTACAAACTTTGGGTTTTAGTGGCTAATTTTAAGTTCGCTTAATAAAGTCATTAAGACCGTCAAAGACCGTAGGCAGACGATGAATTTATAGCTTTATGAGCTAGTTGTTAAATTCAGAGTAATTAAAAGAGTTTTCTCTACCGACGTAGACGGAACACCAAGCGAAATTTTATAATTTTTCTATCGGTTATTACGTATAGCGTAACAAGCAGTGTAAATGCCTTTGTAAGGCATGAATATTACTTGTTACAAATTTTAGTTTGCGCTTATTTATAAGCGTGTTTAGTGAAGGAGGTTTACGTGGCACTTAGCTTAGATGAAAAGAAGGCTATAGTAGCAGACGTTGCCGAAATCGCTGCCACAGCACATAGTGCTGTATTAGCAGAATACAATGGCTTGTCAGCAGAACAAATGACAACTTTACGTTCGAAAGCGCGTGAAGGTGGAGTTTATCTGCGTGTGATAAAAAACAATCTTGCCAAACGTGCAGTCGAAGGTACTGAATTCGAATGTATGGTTGAAGCTTTTTCTGGCCCAATGGTTTATGCGTTCTCGCAAGAAGACCCTGGTTGTGCCGCAAGAGTTTTAAAAGATTTTGCTAAAGAGAATGAAAAATTGGTGGTCAAAGCCTTGGCCGTTGGTGGGCAGTTATTAGCTGCAAATGAACTTGATCGTTTAGCAAGTTTACCTACCAGAGATCAAGCTATCAGCATGTTGATGTCAGTCATGCAAGCGCCGATTACCAAACTTGCACGTACTTTGAAAGAAGTACCAAGCAAGGTTACTCGAGCAGTGGCAGCTGTCCGCGATCAGAAACAAGACGCGGCATAAGCAACTTAATACTATTAAATATACCCTCAGACTTAATTTAAATTAGATTGGCTGAGAAAACAAAATTGGAGAAAACTCATGGCAGTTTCAAAAGATGATATTTTAGAATCAATCAGCAACATGACAGTAATGGACGTTGTTGAATTAATCGAAGCAATGGAAGAAAAATTCGGCGTTTCTGCAGCAGCAGCAGTAGCAGCAGCTCCAGCAGCAGCAGCTGGTGAAGCAGCAGTAGAAAAAGACGAGTTTGACGTTGTAATGACTTCATTCGGCGACAACAAAATTGCTGTAATCAAAGCGGTTCGTGCAATTACAGGCTTAGGCTTGAAAGAAGCGAAAGAAATGGTTGAAGGCGTACCGTCAACGATTAAAGAAGGCGCAGCAAAAGCTGAAGCTGAAGATGTACAAAAACAGCTTACAGAAGCTGGCGCACAGGTTGATCTTAAGTAGTAGCCGTGTAATCGCTGAGCCAGCGAGAAGCTTATTTTTCGTTGGCTCAGCAAATATTTAAATTTTACAATTTAAGTAATAGGTTCGGAAATAACTTGCAAATTGATGCATTTACTGGTAAAAATCCTGCCAACCAACATGGTCGGCATGATAATTATTCCAGTAGACAACACAAATAGACGTTGCGCTGCGTTCTATTAGCTATGAAGCTAATGGTGCGCGGCGTGCTTTTGTTTGTGTTTTTTTAATGGTTTTTAGTATTAAGTGATTGATTAATCACTTAATTTAGTCAACATTTACCGCTTAGGGTGTTACATGGCTTACTCATTTACTGAGAAGAAACGTTTACGTAAGAATTTTGGTCGTTACAGCAGCGCTCTAGAAATTCCTTACTTACTAGCAACGCAGATCAATTCGTACCGCGGTTTTTTACAACGAGACGTTGAAAAAGACCAGTTAGGTGAAAAGGGCTTACATGCCGCTTTTAGTTCTGTTTTCCCTATTGTCAGCTATTCAGGTAATGCTGCTCTTGAATATGTTAGTTACCGTTTAGGTACGCCAACGTTTGACGTTAAAGAATGTCAATTACGTGGTGTGACATATTCGGCTCCGCTTCGCGTGAAAGTGCGCTTGTTAATCTATGATAAAGAAGCGAAAACCAAAACAATAAAAGATATCCGTGAACAAGAAGTTTATATGGGTGAAATCCCATTGATGACGGATAACGGTACCTTTGTAATTAATGGTACTGAACGAGTCATTGTTTCTCAATTACATCGTTCTCCAGGTGTGTTCTTTGATCACGATAAAGGTAAAACCCATTCTTCAGGTAAGCTTTTGTTTAACGCTCGCGTTATTCCTTATCGTGGTTCATGGTTAGATTTCGAATTTGATCCAAAAGATAGTGTTTACTGTCGAATCGATCGACGCCGTAAATTGCCTGCTTCTGTTTTATTGCGAGCACTTGGTTATACCACTGAAGAAATGATTGAAATGTTCTTCGAAAAAACGACCTTCAAGTTTACAAAAGAAGGTATTTCAATGGCGCTTATTCCTGAGCGTTTACGTGGTGAAGTTGCTACATTTGATTATAAAATCAAAAATAAAGTCATTGTTGAAGAAGGCCGTAAAATTACCCCTCGTCATATTCGTGAGTTTGATAAAGCGGGTGCAAAAACACTGCTTGTACCGGATGACTATTTATTAGATAAAGTTTTAGCAAAAGACATCATTGACGAAAGTACTGGTGAGTTAATTGCTGCAGCGAATGCGACGCTAACGGAAGAGTTGCTAGAACAACTTAGTGAATTAAATTTAAAATCAATTGATTGTTTGTATACCAATGACATTGACCAAGGTCCGTTTATGTCAACAACACTTGCGATTGACTTAACAACGACTCAATTAGAAGCACAAGTCGAAATTTATCGCATGATGCGTCCTGGTGAGCCACCAACGAAAGACGCAGCTGAAAATTTATTTAATAACTTATTCTTCACGCCAGAACGCTATGATTTATCTGCGGTTGGTCGAATGAAGTTTAACCGTCGTATTGGTCGGAAAGAGATAGAAGGCGAAGGTATTTTATCTAAAGAAGATATTGTTGAAGTTGTTAAGACTTTAATTTCTATTCGTAATGGTAAAGGCATCGTTGATGATATCGATCACCTTGGTAATCGACGTATACGTTCAGTTGGTGAAATGGCAGAAAACCAATTCCGTGTTGGTTTAGTTCGTGTAGAGCGTGCTGTTCGTGAACGTTTAAGTATGGCCGAAGCCGATAACTTAATGCCACAAGAAATGATTAACGCGAAACCAGTATCGGCAGCAGTTAAAGAATTCTTTGGTTCAAGTCAGCTTTCTCAGTTTATGGATCAAAATAATCCACTCTCTGAAGTAACACATAAACGTCGTATTTCAGCATTAGGGCCGGGTGGTTTAACACGGGAACGTGCTGGTTTTGAAGTACGTGACGTACATCCAACACACTATGGTCGAGTATGCCCAATCGAAACACCTGAGGGACCAAACATCGGTTTGATTAACTCTCTGTCTGTTTATGCGCGCACTAACCCATACGGTTTCCTCGAAACACCTTACCGTATTGTTAAAAACGGTAAAGTAACAGATGAAATTGAGTATTTAACAGCAATTGATGAAAGTGAATATGTTATCGCTCAAGCAAATGCTGAAATGGATAGTAAAAATAAATTAATAGAAGAGCTGGTTTCCTGTCGTCACCTAAATGAATTTACTTTAGCGCCGGCATCAGACATTCAGTATATGGATGTCTCTCCGAAACAAATTGTATCGGTTGCGGCAGCTCTTATCCCATTCTTAGAACACGATGATGCTAACCGTGCACTCATGGGTTCAAACATGCAACGTCAAGCCGTCCCAACATTGATCGCGCAAAAGCCGCTTGTTGGTACTGGCATAGAACGTAGTGTTGCTGTCGATTCAGGTGTAACTGTAATTGCAAAACGTGGTGGTCGAATTGATTCATGTGATGCCTCTCGTATTGTTGTAGTAGCAAACGATGACGAAGCGGTTTCAGGTGAGTCGGGTGTAGATATTTATAACTTAACTAAATATACCCGCTCGAATCAAAATACCTGTATTAACCAGCGTCCACTCGTTAAAGTTGGTGATACGGTTGCTCGTGGTGACGTAATGGCCGATGGTCCGTCAACTGATATGGGTGAGCTAGCGCTTGGTCAAAACATGTTGATTGCCTTCATGCCTTGGAATGGTTACAACTTTGAAGATTCGATTCTCGTATCTGAACGTGTTGTTCAAGAAGATCGTTATACAACGATTCATATCGAAGAACATACTTGTGTTGCTCGTGATACTAAACTCGGCTCCGAAGAAATTACCGGTGATATTCCGAATGTTGGTGAGTCAGCTTTATCTAAACTCGATGAAGCAGGTATTGTTTACATCGGTGCCGAAGTGAAATCCGGAGATATTCTTGTTGGTAAAGTTACACCAAAAGGTGAAACTCAATTAACACCAGAAGAAAAACTTCTCCGGGCTATTTTTGGTGAGAAAGCATCTGACGTTAAAGATACGTCTTTACGTGTTAAATCAGGTGTAACGGGTACGGTTTTAGATGTTCAAGTCTTTACACGTGATGGTCTTGAAAAGGATACTCGTGCAAAAGCGATTGAAGAATCTGAACTTACACGAATTAAGAAAGATTTAGCCGACCAAATGCGTATTATGGAAAACGATACCTATTCGCGTGTTGAGACAATGTTAGTCGGTAAAATGGCTGATGGTGGCCCTAATTCACTTAAGAGTGGCTCTAAAGTTACCACTGCTTACTTAGAAGAAGTGGCTCGTGAAAAATGGTTTGAAATTCGTCTACGCAATGATGAAGCAAATGCACAACTTGAAGGTGTTGCTGAACAGTTGAAGCAAATGCGTATTGATTTCGATGAGAAATATGAAGAGAAGAAATCTAAACTAACAACAGGTGATGACTTAGCACCTGGTGTATTAAAAATGGTTAAGGTTTATTTAGCGGTTAAACGTCGTATTCAACCGGGTGATAAAATGGCGGGTCGTCATGGTAACAAAGGTGTTATCTCAATGATTGTACCTGTTGAAGATATGCCGCATACACCTGAAGGTGAGCCAGTGGATATTGTATTAAATCCTCTCGGTGTTCCATCTCGTATGAATATCGGTCAGGTATTGGAAACGCATCTTGGTTGGGCTGCTCGTGGTCTAGGCAAAAAAATCAATAAAATGATTAAAGATGAGCAACAAAAAGTTTCTGATATCCGCAAATTTTTAGATCAAATTTACAATCAGACAGAAGGTGAAAAGGCCGATCTTAAATCGTTTAGCGATGAAGAGATTATGGAACTTGCTCACAATCTTCGTGATGGTGTACCAATCGCAACGCCTGTTTTCGATGGCATTAAAGAATCAGAACTTAAAGAGTTGTTAGTGTTAGCTGATTTACCAGCATCAGGACAAACAACGTTAGTTGATGGTCGTACTGGGGTTGAATTTGAACGTAAAGTAACTGTTGGTTACATGTACATGTTGAAATTAAATCACTTGGTTGATGACAAAATGCATGCTCGCTCAACAGGGCCTTATAGTCTTGTTACGCAACAGCCTCTCGGTGGTAAAGCACAGTTTGGTGGTCAGCGTTTCGGTGAGATGGAAGTATGGGCACTTGAAGCTTATGGTGCTGCATATACTTTACAAGAAATGTTAACGGTTAAATCGGATGATGTTAATGGTCGAACCAAAATGTATAAAAACATTGTGGACGGCAATCATCAAATGGAAGCCGGTATGCCAGAATCCTTTAATGTATTGTTAAAAGAAATTCGATCGCTTTGTATTGATATCGAATTAGAAGAAACCGATTAAGTTTTACCTAGTAGGCTGAGTGTACAATGTGCTCAGAATTGAGGTTTTAGTTTTTATTAATTTAAAAGTAAGACCGACCTATTATTTAGCAGGAGTGATAACGTGAAAGATCTACTTAAGATCCTAAAGCAGCAAGGCCCAACAGACGATTTTGATGCAATTCGAATCGGTTTGGCATCGCCACAAAAAATTCGTTCATGGTCTTATGGTGAAGTAAAAAAACCAGAAACCATTAACTACCGTACATTTAAACCTGAACGTGATGGTTTATTTTGCGCGAAAATTTTTGGTCCTGTTAAAGATTATGAATGCCTATGCGGCAAGTATAAACGCTTAAAACATCGTGGTGTTATTTGTGAAAAATGTGGCATTGAAGTAACACTATCCAAAGTACGTCGTGAACGTATGGGGCATATCGAACTTGCAAGTCCTGTTGCACATATCTGGTTTTTAAAATCATTACCTTCGCGTATGGGTTTATTACTAGATTTAACATTACGTGATATCGAACGTGTTCTTTATTTCGAAGCCTTTGTTGTTATTGAGCCGGGTATGACAGAACTTGAGCCGGGCGCTTTAATGTCAGACGAGCAATACCTTGATGCAATCGAAGAGTACGGTGATGAATTTGATGCCCGTATGGGTGCGGAAGCTATCTTTGAGTTATTGCGTAAACTTGACTTAGACGCGGAAGCAGAACAAGTTCGCGAAGACATGGGCAATACTCGTTCAGAAACAAAGATTAAAAAATATACTAAGCGCTTAAAATTACTCGAAGCGTTTACTGTTTCAGGTAACAAACCTGAATGGATGGTAATGACAGTTCTTCCTGTATTACCGCCTGAATTACGTCCACTTGTACCATTAGAAGGTGGTCGTTTTGCAACATCTGACTTAAATGATTTATATCGTCGTGTTATTAATCGTAATAACCGTTTAAAACGTTTATTAGATTTAAATGCGCCTGACATTATCGTACGTAATGAAAAACGTATGCTACAAGAATCGGTTGATGCCTTATTAGATAATGGTCGTCGCGGACGAGCTATTACCGGTTCTAACAAACGTCCATTAAAATCTTTGGCTGATATGATCAAAGGTAAGCAAGGTCGTTTCCGTCAGAATTTACTTGGTAAGCGTGTTGATTATTCTGGTCGTTCTGTAATCGTGGTTGGACCAACGTTGAAATTACATCAATGTGGTTTACCTAAGAAAATGGGCTTGGAATTATTCAAACCATTTATCTTCTCTAAATTAGAGCGTCGTGGTTTAGCGACAACGATCAAAGCCGCAAAGAAAATGGTAGAACGTGAAGGTCCTGAAGTATGGGATATTCTTGATGAAGTTATTCGTGAACATCCGATTATGCTTAACCGGGCACCAACTCTTCACAGATTAGGTATTCAAGCATTTGAACCTGTCTTAATTGAAGGTAAAGCGATTCAGTTACATCCTCTTGTTTGTACTGCATTCAACGCGGATTTCGATGGCGATCAAATGGCGGTACATGTACCTCTATCTATTGAAGCCCAACTTGAAGCGCGTACTTTAATGATGTCGACAAATAATATTTTATCACCAGCGAATGGTGAGCCTATTATTGTTCCCTCGCAGGATGTTGTATTAGGTTTATACTTTTTATCGCGTGAAAGTATTAATGCAAAAGGCGAAGGCATGGTCTTCGTTGGTGCTGACGAAGTTCAACGCGCGTTTGCAAATGATGTCATTAGTTTACAAGCAAAAGTAAAAGTACGTATTCGTCAAGTGAACGTAGATAAGGACGGTAATCGTACTGAAGAAACCAAGATTGAAGATACAACAGCAGGTCGAGCGATTCTATGGGATATCGTTCCGGAAGGTCTTCCGTTCTCATTAGTGAATAAAGATTTAACGAAAAAAGCTGTATCGCAACTTATTAATGCTTGTTATCGAATTAATGGTATTAAAGACACTGTTATCTTTGCTGATCAGTTGATGTATACCGGTTTCCGTTATTCTACTAAATCTGGTATTTCGTTTGGCGTGGATGACATGGTTATTCCCGAAACTAAAACAACGATTTTACAAACAGCAGAAAATGAAGTGCGTGAAATTGGCGAGCAATATACCTCTGGTTTGGTAACCGTTGGTGAACGTTATAATAAAGTTGTTGATATTTGGTCTAGAACAAATGATCAAATTGCAAAAGCGATGATGGACGGATTAGGTACTGAGCCTGTAGTCAATGCCGAAGGTGAAACTGTCCAACAAAAATCATTTAACTCTGTATTTATGATGGCTGATTCCGGTGCTCGTGGTAGTGCCGCTCAGATTCGTCAGCTTGCTGGTATGCGTGGTTTGATGGCAAAACCAGATGGTTCAATCATCGAGACACCGATCACAGCAAACTTCCGTGAAGGTTTGAATGTACTTCAGTACTTCATCTCTACCCATGGTGCACGTAAAGGTTTGGCCGATACAGCACTTAAAACAGCAAACTCAGGTTATTTAACACGTCGTCTTGTGGATGTCTCTCAAGATTTAGTTGTTACGGGTGTGGATTGTGGTACTGAAAATGGTTTAACGCTTGTCAGTGTTATCGAAGGTGGCGACGTTGTTGAAGCCTTAAGTGAACGTGTACTAGGTCGAATTGTGGCTAAAGACGTTATCAACACTAAAGGTGAAACGGTTATTGAGCAAGGTACGTTACTTGACGAAGCTTGGGTTGAAAAACTCGATGGACTCGGTGTGGATCAAATGCTGGTTCGTTCACCAATTACTTGTGATAATTTACATGGTGTTTGTGCAACATGTTACGGCCGTGACCTCGCTCGTGGACATAAAGTGAACGAAGGTGAGTCAGTTGGTGTTATTGCAGCACAATCAATTGGTGAACCAGGTACTCAGTTAACTATGCGTACTTTCCATATTGGTGGTGCGGCGTCTCGTGCGGCAGCAATCAGCAGTATCGAAATTAAAAACAACGGTAAAGTTCGTTTACATAATATGAAAACAGTTCATCATGAGAATGGGCATAATGTTGCGGTTTCCCGTTCTGGTGAAGTAACGGTTCTTGACGAAATGGATCGTGAACGTGAACGTTATAAAGTGCCTTATGGTGCGGTTATTACCGTAAATGATGGTGATATTGTTAAAGGTGGTCAAGTTGTAGCAAATTGGGACCCACATACTCACCCAGTTATAACTGAAGTTAAGGGTAAGATTGAATTTGTAGATATTGTGGAAGGTTCAACTGCGCAATCTGATGTGGATGAAGTAACGGGTTTGAGTTCATTAGTTATTATGGATCCTAAACAACGTGCTTCAGCGTCTAAAGATTTACGCCCTGCAGTACGCTTGATAGATGCTGATGGCGAAGGCCTGAATATCGCGGGAACCGATATCCCTGCACATTATTTCTTACCTTCTGGCGCAATCGTTACCATGAAGCATGGTGCTGATGTGGGCATTGGTGATGCGATTGCTCGTATTCCGCAAGAGTCATCAAAAACACGTGATATCACCGGTGGTCTACCTCGAGTTGCCGATTTATTCGAAGCACGTAAACCTAAAGAACCCTCTATTTTGGCTGAAATTACCGGTACCATTGGTTTCGGTAAAGAAACCAAAGGTAAGCAACGCTTAATGATTACGCCAGCTGAAGGCGATCACTATGAAGTGCTTATTCCTAAATGGCGCCATGTCACCGTATTCGAAGGTGAGCATGTAGAACAAGGTGAAATGATTGCCGAAGGTGAACCAAATCCACATGATATTTTACGTTTATTGGGTGTTGAGGAATTAGCACGTTATATCGTAAAAGAAGTGCAAGATGTTTACCGCCTACAGGGTGTAAAAATCAATGATAAGCACATCGAAGTTATTGTGCGTCAAATGCTACGTAAATGTGAAATCACCGATGGTGCAGACAGTACGTATTTACGTGGAGAACAGATTGAGCGTTCACGAGTTCTTGAAGTTAATGAGAAACTGGAAGCTGATGGTAAAGATCCTGCAAAATATGCATATATGTTGCTTGGTATTACGAAAGCTTCATTGGCAACAGAGTCATTTGTATCGGCTGCCTCGTTCCAAGAAACAACTCGTGTGTTAACCGAAGCTGCTGTAACGGGCAAAGTCGATCATTTACGTGGTTTGAAAGAAAACGTAATTGTTGGTCGTCTAATTCCTGCTGGAACAGGTTTGGCTTATCACGAAGAGCGTTACCGTCAACGCCATCAAGCAGATGATGCTCTGCTTGCAATGGAAGAAGCGACTTCAGTTTTAGAGTCTGAAGTGGCTGCTGCTGCTGCGGAATCTGAATCAGAATCTTCTGCAGAATCAGCATCTGGCTCGCCATCAGAGTAAAAATTGGCTTTTTTGAGTAAATAATTGGCGGATAGCCTTCAAATGAAATTTTGTAGGTAATTAAGTGTAAATCTGGTTGACAGTACACCACTAGATTCACTACAATCCGCGCCTCACATACGACAGGTCTAAAGACTTCTGAATGATGTCTTTAGCCCTGTCGTTTATTTTCTGGAGTTTAGAGAAATATGACGACCATTAATCAGCTAGTTCGCAAACCTCGTAAACGCAAGGTTGTGAAATCAAACGTACCGGCATTAGCTGCTTGCCCGCAACGACGTGGTGTTTGCACACGTGTGTATACAACTACACCGAAGAAACCAAACTCAGCAATGCGTAAAGTTGCTCGTGTTCGTTTAACGAATGGTTTTGAAGTAAGTAGTTACATCGGTGGTGAAGGCCATAACTTACAAGAGCACTCGGTTGTTCTTATTCGTGGTGGTCGTGTTAAAGATTTACCGGGTGTACGGTATCACGTTGTTCGTGGTTCTTTAGATACATCAGGTGTAAGTGATCGCAGAAATGGCCGCTCGAAATACGGCGCCAAGCGACCAAAAAGTTAATATAAGTTAGGAAATACAATGGCTAGAAGACGCGTCGCGCAAAAACGAGAAGTTTTACCAGATCCAAAGTATAAATCTGAGCTGATTGCTAAGTTCATCAATATGGTGATGATGCATGGTAAAAAATCAGTTGCAGAGAGTATCGTTTACGGAGCATTAGATTCAGTTGCTGAGAAAAAACACGGCGAAGCTTTAGGTGTTTTAGAAGTTGCTCTTGATAATGTTCGTCCATCAGTCGAAGTGAAATCACGTCGAGTAGGTGGTGCAACGTATCAAGTGCCTGTTGAAGTTCGTGCAAGCCGTCGTAACACATTAGGCATGCGTTGGATTATCGATGCAGCACGTAAGCGCGGTGAAAAAGGCATGGGTGCTCGCTTAGCAGGTGAGTTATTTGATGCAGCTGAAAATCGTGGTTCAGCCGTGAAAAAACGTGAAGATACTCACCGTATGGCTGATGCGAATAAAGCATTTGCACATTACCGTTGGTAATCCCACGAGTAATTAAAGAACAGAGTTTATTTATATACAGAGTGGCCTAGCTTTAAATATAAGCAGGTTGGGATAGGTGGAAACAACAAGTGGCACGTAAGACACCTATCAATCGTTATCGAAATATTGGCATCATGGCTCATATTGATGCAGGCAAGACAACGACAACAGAACGAGTTTTATTTTATACCGGTATTTCTCACAAAATTGGAGAAGTACACGATGGCGCAGCCACCATGGATTGGATGGAGCAAGAGCAAGAGCGAGGCATTACGATTACCTCAGCTGCAACAACTTGTTTTTGGAGCGGCATGGATCAGCAGTTCGATGAACACCGTATCAATATAATTGATACACCCGGACACGTTGATTTTACGATAGAAGTTGAGCGCTCATTACGCGTTTTAGATGGAGCCTGTGCCGTTTTTTGTGCAGTAGGTGGAGTAGAGCCACAATCTGAAACAGTTTGGCGACAAGCAAATAAGTACCAAGTGCCAAGATTGGCGTTTGTGAACAAGATGGATCGGCAAGGCGCAGATTTTTTGCGAGTGGTTGAACAGATTAAAGAGCGTTTAGGCGCTAACCCTGTTCCAATGCAGTTAAATATTGGAGCAGAGGAAGACTTTCAGGGTGTAATCGATTTGATTCGCATGAAAGCAATATTTTGGAATGAAGACGATTTAGGTGTGACATACGAGCCTAGAGAGATTCCAGAGGAATTACTGGCTGAAGCGAATAATTTGCGTGAGCAAATGATTGAAGCAGCAGCAGAAGCAAATGAAGTGTTAATGGATAAGTACCTTGAAGAGGGTGATTTATCTAACGAAGACATTAAGTTAGGTATTCGTACACGTACATTAGCAAATGAGATTATTCCTTGTTTTTGTGGTTCTGCTTTCAAAAACAAGGGTGTTCAAGCAATGCTAGACGCAGTGGTTGAATACATGCCATCGCCTCAGGATGTAGCCGCAATTCGCGGTATTCTGGAGGATGGGACTGACGAAGGTGAACGACCATCATCTGATGATGAGCCGTTTGCCGCACTCGCGTTTAAAATCGCGACGGATCCATTCGTGGGAACGTTAACGTTCTTTCGAGTGTATTCTGGTGTTTTAAAAACAGGTGATTTTGCTTACAACCCTGTTAAAGGCAAAAAAGAACGCATTGGCCGAATATTGCAAATGCATTCAAATAGCCGAGAAGAAATTAAAGAAGTACGAGCAGGCGATATTGCAGCGGCTGTTGGTCTTAAAGATGTAACCACAGGTGAAACCCTGTGTGACTTGAAGAATATTATTACGCTAGAGCGTATGGAGTTCCCTGAACCGGTTATAGCGGTTGCGATTGAGCCAAGAACATTGGCCGACCAAGAGAAAATGGGAATTGCGCTTGGTAAATTGGCTCAAGAAGATCCTTCGTTTCGTGTGAGCACGGATGAGGAATCAGGGCAAACAATTATCGCCGGAATGGGCGAGCTACATCTCGACATTATTGTCGATAGGATGCAGCGAGAATTTAGTGTTGAAGCCAACGTTGGCGCACCACAAGTTTCTTACCGCGAAACCATACGCGGGACAGTTGAAAAGGCTGAAGGGAAATTTGTTCGCCAATCAGGTGGTCGTGGTCAGTACGGACATGTTGTTCTGAAAATTGAGCCACAAGAGTCGGGTAGCGGCTATGAGTTTGTTGATGAAACAGTTGGCGGCTCAGTACCGAAAGAGTTTGTTTCTTCGGTCGATAAAGGCATTCAAGAGTCCATGCTGAATGGTGTGGTCGCTGGGTATCAAATGGTTGATATCAAAGTAACGTTACATGATGGTTCGTATCATGAAGTTGATTCGAACGAAATGGCCTTTAAAGTGGCCGGTTCCATGGGTTTTAAATCTGGAGCACTGGAATGTGACCCGGTTCTATTAGAACCAGTGATGAAAGTAGAAGTGGTTACACCCGAAGATCATATGGGTGATGTTGTTGGAGACTTAAATCGTCGACGCGGCATTATCGGCGGGATGGAAGATAGTCCATCTGGCAAAGTTATAAAAGCAGAAGTTCCGCTAGCCGAAATGTTTGGTTATGCGACAGACTTACGCTCAGCAACACAAGGCCGTGCGACATATAGCATGGAGTTTGAAAAGTATAGTGAAACGCCTCGTAGTATTTCCGAGGCGATTGTTAAGAAAACGACGTAAAGTCAATTTTAATATTTAAGAGGGCAAGCCGGTGTCAAAGGAAAAGTTTGAACGAAATAAACCCCATGTCAACGTAGGCACAATTGGTCACGTCGATCATGGAAAAACAACGTTAACAGCTGCGATTACAAAAGTAATGGCAGAAGCGCATGGTGGCGAATTTAAAGACTATGCCAACATTGATAGTGCCCCAGAAGAACGTGAACGTGGTATCACAATCGCAACGGCACACGTCGAGTACGAAAGTGACGACCGTCATTACGCACACGTAGATTGCCCAGGCCATGCCGATTACGTAAAAAACATGATAACCGGTGCCGCACAAATGGACGGCGCTATCTTGGTTTGTTCAGCGGCGGATGGCCCCATGCCACAAACGCGTGAACACATCCTATTATCACGTCAGGTGGGTGTACCTTATATAGTGGTATACATGAACAAAGCCGACATGGTTGATGATGAAGAGTTATTAGAGCTTGTTGAAATGGAACTCCGTGAGTTACTGGACAAGTACGACTTCCCAGGCGACGACACCCCGATTGTAACGGGTTCAGCACTGAAAGCATTAGAAGGGGACACCTCTGATATTGGTGTTCCATCAATCCTCAAATTGGTTAAAGCGATGGATGATTATTTCCCACTACCAGAACGCGCGGTAGATGGCGACTTCCTCATGCCAGTTGAAGACGTATTCTCAATCTCAGGTCGAGGCACGGTTGTCACCGGTCGTATCGAACGCGGGATTGTAAAAGTGGGTGAAGAAATTGAAATTGTGGGTATCAAAGATACCGCAACAACCACCTGCACCGGTGTAGAAATGTTCCGTAAGCTTCTTGACGAAGGTCAGGCAGGCGACAACGTGGGTATTTTACTCCGTGGTACGAAGCGAGAAGAAGTTGAGCGTGGGCAAGTGTTATGTAAGCCAGGTTCAATCAAACCGCATACAAAATTTGAAGCTGAAGTGTATATCTTAAGCAAAGATGAAGGTGGTCGACATACGCCATTCTTCAATGGCTACCGTCCGCAGTTCTACTTTAGAACGACCGACGTCACCGGCGCTTGTGATTTACCAGAAGGCACAGAAATGGTGATGCCAGGTGACAACGTACAAATGGTCGTGACCTTAATTGCGCCGATAGCGATGGAAGACGGATTACGTTTTGCGATTCGTGAAGGTGGGCGTACCGTTGGTGCGGGTGTTGTGGCGAAAGTCATCGAGTAACAGCAGTATTTGAGCATTAGTTTAAATATTAGTAACGAACATAATTTAGAGAATTTGAAATGGCAGCAGCAAACCAAAATATTCGTATACGCTTAAAAGCATTCGACCATCGTCTGATTGATCAATCAGCACGTGAAATCGTTGAAACAGCAAAGCGTACTGGCGCATTGGTTAAAGGTCCTATTCCTTTGCCAACTCGTAAAGAGCGTTACACGATTCTTGTTTCTCCGCATGTAAATAAAGATGCTCGAGATCAATACGAAATTCGTACGCACAAGCGCATGATGGATATTTTACAACCAACTGATAAAACAGTTGATGCATTGATGAAGTTGGATCTCGCTGCAGGCGTAGATGTTCAAATTCAATTAAATTAATAGTTAAATACAAATTTAAAGAGATACGATAATGACGATTGGTGTAGTAGGTCGCAAAATTGGGATGACACGCATCTTTACAGATGACGGCGCATCATTACCTGTGACTGTTATTCAAGTAGATGCAAATCGTGTTACACAGTTGAAAACAGTTGAAACAGATGGTTATGCCGCTGTTCAAGTAACAACCGGTAGCAAGAAAGCATCACGCATAAACAAACCTAAATCAGGTCACTTTGCTAAGGCGGGTGTAGAAGCAGGTCGTGGTTTATGGGAATTTCGCTTGAATACTGGAGAAGGCGAAGATTTAGCAGCGAACAGCGAAATTAAAGTCGATATTTTTGAAGCAGGCCAAAAAGTTGATGTTTGTGGAACAAGCATCGGTAAAGGTTTTCAAGGTGTAATTAAGCGTTATAACTTTGCTATGCAAGATGCGACACATGGTAACTCACTATCTCATCGTGCTCCTGGTTCAATTGGTCAATGTCAAACACCAGGTCGTGTTTGGAAAGGCAAAAAAATGTCAGGTCATATGGGTAACGCGAAAACGACGGTGCAAAATTTAGAAGTTGTACGAGTCGATGCAGAACGTAACTTATTATTAGTTAAAGGTGCTGTGCCCGGATCTAAAGGTGGCGATGTTGTTATTCGCCCAGCGATGAAGGCATAAGAGGTTAGTATCATGGAATTAAATTTAACAACAGCAACAGGTAAAGCCTCGAAGAAAACAGTCGAAGTTTCAGATGCAAACTTTGGCCGTGAATTTAATGAGTCACTTGTTCATCAAGCAGTTACGGCATATTTGGCTGGTGCTCGTCAGGGTTCAGTTGCACAAAAAAATCGCGCTGCGGTAAGCGGTGGTGGTAAGAAACCTTTTAAACAAAAAGGAACAGGCCGCGCTCGTGCAGGTACTACACGTGGACCAATCTGGCGTTCGGGTGGTGTAACATTTGCTGCACAACCTCGTGATTATAGTCAGAAGCTAAATAAGAAAATGTATGCAGCTTCAATTCGCTCTATTTTGTCGGAGCTAGTTCGTTTAGAACGATTGATTGTTGTTGACGATATTAAAATTGATACACCAAAAACTAAAGACTTTGTTGATAAGTTAACAACATTAGGTGTTATTGATAGTGCGCTAATAGTCATGGGTGAATTAACGGAAGCCGTTGTTTTATCCGCAAGAAACATTCCGCATGTTGATGTTTGTCAAGCAGACGAAGTTAATCCAGTTAACTTAGTTGGCTACGATAAAATTGTGATGACAGCAACAGCAGTGAATAAAATTGAGGAGACATTGTCATGAGAGAACAAGATTTAATGACAGTTTTACTCGGGCCTCATGTTTCAGAAAAGAGTTCCATTGTTGCTGACAAAAACAATCAATTTGTATTTAAGGTTGGTCAAGCTGCAAATAAAACAGATATCAAAGAAGCTGTTGAGTTGATGTTTGAAGTTAAAGTTTCAGGTGTTACCGTTTTAAATGTAAAAGGTAAAACCAAACGCAATCGTTATGGTTCAGGTCAGCGTAAAAACTGGCGTAAAGCGTACGTTACATTAGAGCAAGGCCAAGATATTAATTTCTTGGGTGCAGAGTAATTAGGAAAGTCTGATGGCAGTTATTAAAGTAAAACCGACTTCACCAGGTCGCCGCTTCACGGTTAAGATTGTTCACCCCGATCTACATAAAGGTGCACCTTATGCGCCTCTATTAGAGAAGAAATCTAAATCAGGCGGTCGTAACAATTATGGTCGAATTACAACTCGACATATTGGTGGTGGTCATAAACAACATTATCGTGTAATCGATTTTAAACGTAATAAAGATGGTATTCCTTCAAAAGTAGAACGTTTAGAATACGATCCAAACCGTACTGCGAACATAGCGTTGTTATTGTTTGCTGATGGTGAACGCCGATACATTATTGCCGCTCAAGGTATGAAACAGGGCGATGAAATTATGTCGGGTGCTGATGCTCCAATTAAGGTTGGTAACAGTTTACCAATTCGAAATATTCCCGTGGGTAGCGTGGTTCATTGTATTGAGATGAAACCAGGTAAAGGCGCACAAATGATTCGTAGTGCAGGTACATCTGCTCAGTTAGTTGCACGTGAAGGTAGCTACGCTACATTAAGACTTCGATCGGGTGAAATGCGTAAAGTATTATCTGAGTGTCGTGCAACGTTAGGTTCAGTTAGTAATTCTGAACACAACTTACGTAAGTTAGGTAAAGCTGGTGCATCGCGCTGGCGTGGTGTTCGTCCAACCGTTCGTGGTGTTGCGATGAACCCGGTTGATCACCCGCATGGTGGTGGTGAAGGTCGTACTTCTGGTGGTCGTCATCCAGTAAGCCCTTGGGGTACACCAACAAAAGGTTATAAAACTCGTAGTAACAAGCGTACTGATAAATTAATTGTACGTCGTCGTAACAAGAAATAATTGATAGAGGATAGACACAGTGCCACGTTCTATTAAAAAAGGTCCATTTATAGATTTGCATTTAATTAAAAAAGTGCAAGCAGCGATTGAGTCAAACAACAAGCGTCCAATTAAAACTTGGTCACGTCGTTCGATGATTATTCCAGATATGATCGGTTTAACAATCGCAATTCATAATGGCCGTCAACATGTGCCAGTGTTAATCAGCGACAATATGATTGGACACAAGTTAGGTGAGTTTGCGCCAACGCGTACTTACCGTGGTCATACTGCGGATAAGAAATCTAAGTAAAGGTTAAGAAGATGGAAGCGATTGCAAAATTAAGAAATGCAAGAATCTCTGCTCAAAAAGTAAGATTAGTTGCTGATCAAGTTCGAGGTGTTCCTGTAGAGAGCGCATTGCAACTTTTAACATTTAGCACAAAAAAAGCAGCAGCACTTGTTAAGAAAACATTGGAATCTGCGATTGCCAATGCTGAGCACAACGAAGGTGCAGATATCGATGAATTAAAAGTCGGTACTATCTACGTTGACGAAGGTCCAACAATGAAACGTTGGCAAGCGCGCGCAAAAGGTGCTGCGTATCATATTTTAAAACGTTCAAGTCACATTACTGTGATTGTATCTGACAAATAAGAGAGTAGACGATGGGGCAAAAAGTACATCCAACGGGAATACGCTTAGGAATAGTAAAAGACTATAACTCTAAGTGGTATGCGAACTCGAAAGACTATCCTGTATATTTAAATCAGGATTTAAAAACACGTGCTTTCTTGAAAGATAAGTTAAAAACAGCATCGGTAAGTCGTATCCAAATTGAGCGTACTCATGGTAGCGCGAATATTACTATTCATACGGCGCGACCTGGTTTAGTTATTGGTAAGAAAGGTGAAGATATTGAGCGCCTTCGTAATGAAGTTACTGCGCTTATGGATTTACCTAAAGTACATATCAACATCGAAGAAATTCGTAAGCCTGAGTTAGATGCAACATTGGTTGCTGAAGGTATAGCTTCACAACTCGAACGCCGAATTATGTTTCGCCGTGCAATGAAACGTGCAGTAAGTAACACAATGCGTTTAGGAGCTGGTGGCGTAAAAATTAATGTTGGCGGTCGCTTGAATGGTGCTGAAATTGCTCGTAGTGAATGGTATCGCGAAGGTCGGGTTCCATTACACACATTACGTGCAGATATTGATTATGGTGTGGCTTCTGCTTTAACAACTTATGGGATCATCGGCGTAAAAGTCTGGATCTTTAAAGGTGAAGTGATTGGTACACAAGAACAAACTAACACTGACGATTCTGCGAAAGCAGCAGCGAAGTAACTAGGAATTGTAGGAGAAAATCATGCTGCAGCCGAAACGTACAAAATTTCGTAAGCAAATGAAAGGTAGAAACCGAGGACTTGCTCAACGTGGTAGCAAAGTTAGCTTCGGTGAGTTTGGTTTAAAATCAACTGAACGTGGTCGTATTACAGCTCGTCAAATTGAAGCGGCGCGTCGAGCAATGTCGCGTTATGTCAAACGTGGCGGCAAAATTTGGATTCGTATTTTTCCAGATAAGCCGATTACTCAAAAGCCATTAGAAGTACGGCAGGGTAAAGGTAAGGGTAATGTTGAATATTGGGTATGCCAAATTCAACCTGGTCGTATGTTATATGAAATGGAAGGTGTATCTGAAGAGATTGCACGCGAAGCATTTCGTTTAGCTGCAGCTAAATTACCACTTGGAACAACATTTGTTACTCGGACGGTATTGTAATGAAAGCAAGTGATTTAAGAACAAAAGAACCTGCGGACTTAAACAAAGAATTAACTGCAAAGTTACGTGAACAGTTTAATTTGCGTATGCAGCGTGGTTCTGGTCAATTAACACGATCTCACCAGCTCAAAGAGGTGCGTCGTACAATTGCCCGTATTAAAACTATTCTGAATGAAAAGAAAACAGGTAATGCAGCATGAGTGAAGAAAAAGTAAAACGTACTGTAACAGGCGTAGTAACGAGTAATAAAATGGATAAAACCATTACTGTTATGGTTGAGCGTGTTGTTAAACATCCGGTGTATGGTAAATACATTAAACGCTCAAGCAAAGTACATGCTCATGATGAGAAGAATGAATGTAATATGGGAGACACTGTTGAAGTATCTGAGTGTCGTCCATTGTCTAAGTCTAAGACTTGGAATTTAGAAAAAATCGTAACTCGTGCTGTAACAGTTTAAGCACAGTTAATTAATTTATAAGAATCGGAGTTAGCCATGATTCAGATGCAAACACAGTTACAAGTCGCCGACAATAGTGGCGCTCGTCGTGTTCAATGTATAAAAGTATTGGGTGGATCGAAGCGTCGTTACGCAGGTATCGGTGACATTATTAAAGTGAGCATCAAGGAAGCAATTCCTCGCGGTAAAGTGAAAAAAGGTGATGTTCATAATGCTGTAGTTGTTCGTACTCGTAAAGGTGTACGTCGTCCAGATGGTTCTATCATTCGTTTCGATAGCAATGCTGCTGTTTTATTAAACGCAAACTTGCAACCAATAGGTACTCGTATCTTTGGACCAGTAACTCGTGAATTACGTAATGAAAAATTCATGAAAATTATTTCATTAGCACCAGAAGTATTGTAGAAGGCTCGGGGTTTTCGTTATGAATAAGATTCGTACAGGTGACAACATTATTGTTACAACCGGTAAAGACAAAGGTAAACGTGGCACAGTGACACGAATTATCTCTGATACAAACAAAGTTGTTGTTGAAAACATCAACGTAGCCAAAAAACATCAGAAGCCAAATCCAGCTTCAGGTGAGCCTGGTGGAATTGTTGAAATTGAAATGCCAATACAAGCTTCAAATGTTGCGATCTTTAATGATGCAACAGGAAAAGCAGATCGTGTTGGAATTAAAACTTTAGAAGATGGCCGAAAGGTTCGTTATTTTAAATCAAATGGCGAAGTCGTAGACGTTTAAATATCGTAGGTTATTAAAATGGCAAGATTAGAAACAGAATATAAAGACACTATTGTAAGCAAACTAAAAGAACAGTTTGGTTATTCGAGTGTTATGGAAGTTCCTCGTATTACTAAAATCACTATCAATATGGGTGTTGGTGCAGCACTTAATGATAAAAAAGTAATGGAACATGCAGTTAGTGATATGACTAAGATCTCAGGTCAGAAACCTATCGTAAATAAAGCACGTAAATCAGTTGCGGGTTTTAAAGTTCGTGAAGGTTGGCCGATCGGTTGTAAAGTAACTTTACGTAGCCAACGTATGTATGAATTTTTAGATCGTTTGGTAAGTATTGCCATTCCACGTATTCGAGATTTTCGTGGTTTAAATCCAAAATCATTTGATGGTCGCGGCAATTACAGCATGGGCGTTCAAGAACAAATTATTTTCCCAGAAATTGAATATGATAAAATTGATGTTTTACGTGGTATGGATATTACCTTTACAACATCAGCAAAAACAGATGAAGAAGGCCGTGCATTACTCGCCGCCTTTAATTTACCTATGAAAGGTACTGGAGATAAGAATGGCTAAGCAATGCATGATTCAGCGCGAAAAGAAACGTATTAAAACTGTTGCTAAATTTGCAGCGAAGCGCGCAGAGTTAAAAGCGACGATTAAAGATATGACCATTGATTTTGATGTGCGTATGGATGCTCAAAAAGCATTGCAAAAACTACCACGTAATGCGAATCCCGTTCGTGTTCAGCGTCGCTGTCAGATTACGGGTCGACCACATGCGGTATACCGTAAATTTGGTTTGTGTCGTAACAAGTTACGTGAAGCAACTATGCGTGGTGACGTGCCTGGTTTACATAAGGCAAGCTGGTAATTTTTTCGAAGATTATTCAGAAAAAAGATTTTAGGAGAACAGAATTATGATGACTGATCCAATCGCAGACTTATTAACACGTATTCGTAATGGTTTACATGCGAATAAAGTTGATGTGTCTATGCGTACTTCAAAGAAGAAAGAAGCTATTGCTCAAGTATTGAAAGACGAAGGTTTTATCAAAGACTTTTCAGTGGTTGATGATGACGGTAAATTGTTTTTAACTGTCGTTTTAAAATATTTTGAAGGTCAGCCTGTTATTGGCAAGATCAAACGCATTAGTCGTCCTGGTCTACGTGTTTATAAAGGTAGCGATGAGATACCTAAAGTCATGGGTGGTTTAGGGATTTCAATTATCTCTACATCACACGGTTTAATGTCTGATCGTGCTGCGCGTAAAGCTGGGCATGGTGGCGAAGTACTTTGTACTGTTCAGTAAGTAATTAAGGTTTAAGAAAATGGCAAGATTAACCCCAGTTGAAATACCTACAGGTGTTGATGTTTCAATCAAAGATCAACATATTAGTGTTAAAGGCTCAAAAGGATCTTTAGAGCATAAGATTCATAGTGCAGTTGAAGTGACTTCAGCTGATAATGTTATTTCTTTTGCTGCTCGTGAAGGACATGCTGGTGGACCTGCTCAATCAGGTACAGCACGTGCACTCATTAATAATATGCTAACAGGTGTTAGTAAAGGTTTTGAAAAGAAACTTTTATTAGTAGGTGTTGGTTACAGAGCGCAAGCACAAGGTAAAGTTTTAAACCTTACTTTAGGTTTTTCACACCCAGTTAACTATGAGTTACCTGAAGGTGTTGCTGCTGAAACTCCAAGCCAAACAGAAATAATTATTAGCGGTATAGACAAACAAAGTGTTGGCCAAGCTGCTGCAGAAATTCGCGCTTTTCGTCCGCCTGAACCTTATAAAGGTAAGGGTGTTAAGTATGCTGATGAGCATATTGTTCGTAAAGAAGCTAAGAAGAAATAAGGTAGGTTAGACGAATGAATAAGAAATTATCTCGATTACGCCGTGCACGAAAAACACGCGCGAAAATACATGAGCTGCTTGTGCCTCGTTTAACAATACATCGCACACCTCGTCATATTTATGCTCAAGTAATTGATGCAACAAATGAAAAAGTACTAGCGAGTGCATCAACGGTGCAATCTGATGTGAAAGCGAGTGTTAAAAGTACAGGTAATGTAGAAGCTGCAACTGCAGTGGGTAAGTTAATTGCTGAAAAAGCAAAAGCTGCAGGTATTGAATCAGTAGCATTTGATCGCTCAGGTTTTCGTTACCATGGTCGCGTAAAAGCACTTGCTGAAGCAGCACGTGAAGCCGGATTAAGTATTTAAAAGGTAAATATTATGGCAGGATTTGAAAATTCAACAGCAACAGATGGTTTACAAGAACGTCTTGTAGATATTCGTCGTGTAGCAAAAGTTGTTAAAGGTGGTCGCATTTTTGGTTTTTCTGCGCTAACAGTAGTTGGTGATGGCAAAGGCAAAGTTGGATACGGTCGTGGTAAAGCACGTGAGGTACCCGTTGCGATTCAAAAGGCAATGGAAGATGCACGTAAAAACATGAAAACTGTTGAGCTGAATGATGGCACACTGCATTACCCAATTATGGCGCATAAAGGTGCTGCAAAAGTTTATATGCAACCTGCATCAGAAGGTACTGGCGTAATTGCTGGTGGGCCTATGCGTGCGGTCTTTGATGTTGTTGGTGTTCATAATGTACTAGCGAAATGTGTTGGTACTAACAATGCAATCAATGTTGTGCGTGCAACCGTTGACGGTTTAGCGGGTATGCTATCTCCAAAACAAGTTGCCGCTAAACGTGGTTTAAAAGTCGAAGATATTACGGAATAAGATAATGGCTGGTAAAGATAAAATTAAAGTGACTTTGTTCAAAAGTACAATTGGTCGCTTAAAAGCACATAAAGCATGTGTTATTGGATTAGGTTTACGTCGTATAAATCATACTGTTGAAGTTGAGGATACACCTTCAGTTCGTGGCATGATCAATACCGTATCATATATGGTCAGAGTTGAGGATTAGTCATGCGTTTAAATACACTTAAACCAACAGAAGGTTCAAAGAAAGACGCTAAGCGAGTTGGCCGTGGTATTGGTTCTGGTTTAGGAAAAACTTGTGGACGTGGCCATAAAGGTCAAAAATCACGTTCAGGTGGTTACCACAAAGTTGGGTTTGAAGGTGGTCAAATGCCTTTACAACGTCGTTTACCGAAGCGTGGTTTTAGTTCACGTATTGGTGTTGTTACCGATGAAATTCGTACACACGAATTAAACCTTATTGATGGTGTCGTTGATTTAACAGCATTAAAAGCAGCCAACCTTGTTCGAAATGATATTTTACGTGCAAAGGTTATGTTGTCTGGTGAAGTGACCAAAGCCGTTACTGTAAAAGGCTTACGTGTAACTAAAGGTGCACGTGCTGCAATCGAAGCCGCTGGCGGCAAGATAGAAGACTAGTGGCAACGCGTAATAACATTCCTTCTGCAAGCGGTGGGCAGATGACTGAGCTGCGTCAACGAATTTTTTTCGTTATTGGTGCGCTATTGGTTTTCCGTATCGGTTCATTTATTACCGTACCGGGTATTGATCCTGCGCAGCTAGCTCAAATGGTGGAGCAACAAAAAGGCACTATCCTGGATATGTTTAACATGTTCTCAGGTGGCGCTTTATCGCGTTTATCATTATTTGCTCTAGGTATTATGCCTTATATTTCTGCCTCTATTATTATGCAGTTATTAACAAAAGTGCATCCTACACTCGAATCTATTAGTAAAGAAGGTGCTTCAGGACGTCGTAAAATTACGCAATACACACGTTATGGCACCCTTGTTTTAGCGCTATTCCAATCGTTGGGAATTGCTGTTGCTCTGTTTAGACAAGATGGTCTTGTCATTATTGATAATGCGTATTTATTTTATTTTACAACGGTTGTTACCTTGGTAACGGGTACCATGTTTTTAATGTGGTTAGGTGAGCAGATCACCGAACGTGGTATTGGTAATGGTATTTCACTGATTATTTTTGCAGGCATAGTTGCAGGTCTACCGACAGCGATTGCAGGAACCTTAGAACGTGGTTCTACTGGTGAAATGAGTTCAGCTATTATTTTGATCTTATTTATTCTAGCCATTGCCGTAACTGCATTTGTTGTATTTATGGAGCGTGGACAGCGCAGAATTACAGTGAATTATGCGCAAAGACAGCAAGGCCGGGGCCAGTACCAAGGCCAAACAAGTCATTTGCCTTTAAAAGTGAATATGGCGGGCGTTATTCCTCCTATTTTTGCTTCAAGTATTATTTTATTTCCAGCTACGATAGCGGGTTGGTTTGGGAATGACACAAGTTTAAGTTGGTTGGTTGATATTAAAACATTGTTGTCGCCAGGACAGCCTTTGTATGTGCTGTTTTATGCTATTGCGATTATTTTCTTTTGTTTCTTTTATACAGCTTTAATGTATAACCCAAAAGAAACAGCTGATAATTTAAAGAAGGCAAATGCGATTATTCCTGGTGTTAGACCCGGAGAACAGACAGCTAAACATATAGATACAATTTTAGGTCGCCTTACATTGGTTGGCGCTATCTATATTACTTCTGTTTCTTTATTACCTGAATTCTTGATTTTGAAATGGAATGTACCATTTTACTTCGGTGGAACATCGTTATTGATTATTGTTATTGTTGTTATGGATTCCATGGCACAGATTCAAGCTCATATGATGTCTCATCAGTATGAAGGTCTTATGAAAAAGGCCAACGTGAAAGGCAAGGGTAAGAAATAATTTTTGATGATTTTGGTTATTAAACAAGGTCTTCAGAGTTAGTATTTAAATATTGTAAAGTTTTTAGGAGTAACTGGCATGAAAGTCAGAGCATCTGTAAAGAAAATGTGCAGCAATTGTAAAATTATCCGTCGTAATGGTGTTGTGCGTGTTATTTGTAAAAATGGCCGTCATAAACAACGTCAAGGTTAATAGGGTAATTGGCTGATTTTCAAGGCTATCACTACGATTTTGCCTTGCTCAGCTACTTATAAATGCGTACAATCAGCGCTTTCGCGCCGGCTCGATATATATCGTGCTGCGCGATAATTTATTGAAATTTTGAGGAAGTAATCCATGGCCCGTATAGCCGGAATAAACGTACCAGACCACAAGCATACAGTTATTGCTTTAACAGCAATTTATGGTGTTGGTCGAACACGAGCGAAAGAAATTTGTGCAACAGTAGGTGTTGAACCAAGCACTAAAGTTAGTGCTTTGGATGAAAGTGTTATCGAAGAGATTCGTGGCGAAGTTGCAAAAATGACGGTTGAAGGCGATTTAAGGCGTGAAGTTTCAATGAATATTAAACGTTTGATGGATTTAGGCACATTTCGTGGCATCCGTCATCGTCGAAGCCTCCCACTTCGTGGCCAACGTACAAAGACAAATGCTCGGACTCGTAAAGGTCCACGTAAACCCATTAAACGATAAGTTCTAGGTAAGTAATTAATATGGCAACTAAAAAAGCTCATTCACGCAAGAAAAAGGTGAAACGCGATATATCCGATGGAATCGCTCATATCCATGCATCATTTAACAATACACTTGTTATGATTTCAGATCGTCAAGGTAATGCCTTGTGTTGGGCGACTGCTGGTGGTTCAGGCTTCCGTGGTTCACGTAAAAGTACACCTTTTGCTGCACAAGTCGCTGCTGAACGAGTAGGCACAATGGCCAAAGAATTTGGTATGAAGAATTTGGAAGTTAACGTAAAGGGCCCAGGTCCTGGTCGTGAATCAGCCGTTCGTGCATTGCATGCTAATGGTTTTAAAATTACTAATATTTCGGATGTGACGCCAATACCTCATAATGGTTGCCGTCCACCGAAACGTCGTCGAGTTTAGGAGCAGTATAATGGCTAAATATGTTGGACCTAAGTGTCGTCAATGTCGTAGAGAAGGTGTTAAATTATTTTTGAAAGGTGAAAAGTGTTTTTCAAGTAAATGCGCGATGGAAAATCGTCCATTTCCTCCAGGACAACATGGTCAAAAACGCGCGCGTATGTCAGATTATGCTGGACAGTTACGTGAGAAACAAAAACTACGTCGAGTTTACGGCATTTTAGAAAAGCAATTCCGTGGTTACTATAAAGAAGCTGACCGTATCAAAGGTTCAACAGGTGAAAACTTGTTACAACTTTTAGAGTCACGTTTAGATAATGTTGTATTTAGAATGGGTTTTGGTGCATCACGAAGTGAAGCTCGCCAACTTGTTCGACATAATGGTATTACTGTTAACGGAAAGAAATTGAATATACCATCTGCACAAATTTCTGCTGGTGATATTATTGCGATAGCTGAAAAATCTAAAGCACAATTACGTATTAAAGGCGCAATGGATGCTTCACAAGCTCGGGGTATCGTCGATTGGGTTGATGTTGACGCAGCTAAACTTGTAGGTACTTATAAAAACGTACCTGAACGCAGTGAACTACCATCAGATATTAAAGAGAATCTGGTTGTAGAATTGTATTCTAAGTAATTAGGCTTATTAAATTTCTCCAGTTAATAAACTGGAAAGCAAAGAGGATATTACATGCAAGGTTCAGATGAATTATTAACCCCGCGAATTGTTGATGTTAATCAAGTTAGTGATACGCAGGCGAAAGTCACCTTAGAACCCCTAGAGCGTGGCTTTGGTCATACTTTAGGTAATGCGTTACGCCGCATTTTGTTATCATCAATGACAGGTTACTCTATTGTTGAAGCAGAGATTGATGGTGTACTACATGAATACACTACAGTTGAAGGTGTACAAGAAGATGTTATGGACATCCTACTTAATTTAAAAGGTGTTGCAATTAAAATGGATGATACTGAATCATCTACTGCAAGACTCACATTAAATAAGAAAGGACCATGTGTGGTTACTGCAGCAGATATTGCTGTTGATCATAACGTTGAAATTATTAATCCTGATCATATCATTGCGCATCTGAGTGAATCAGGTGACTTAAATATGGTTATGAAAGTTGCTGCGGGTCGTGGTTATGAAGCTTCTAATTTAAGAGTTGTTGATGAGGAAGAAGATCGTCCCATTGGCCGTTTACAATTAGATGCGTCTTATAGTCCTGTTTCAAAAGTTTCTTATAATGTTGAAAATGCGCGTGTAGAACAGCGTACAAACCTTGATAAGCTTATTATTGAATTAGAAACAGATGGCACAATTGAGCCTGAGCAAGCTATTCGAAATGCGGCAACAATTTTACAAGAACAGCTAGCTGCATTCGTTGATTTACGTAGTAAAGAAGCCGATGAGCCATCAGAACAAGAGCCTGATATTGATCCAATCTTGTTACGTCCAGTTGATGACTTAGAGTTAACTGTTCGCTCAGCAAACTGTTTGAAAGCTGAACAAATTTATTATATTGGTGATTTAATTCAATGTACGGAAGTTGAACTACTTAAAACACCAAATCTTGGTAAAAAATCTTTAACAGAAATTAAAGACGTGCTTGCATCACGCGGTTTGTCTTTAGGTATTCGTTTAGAGAATTGGCCACCAGCAAGTTTAGCGGGTAGCAAAGAAGATAAACCAGTATCAACATTGTTAGGTTAGTTAACTAATAGCCTCAAATTATACAGAATTGAATATATAGGGTAGTATCATGCGTCATCGTCAAAGTGGTCGACAATTAAATCGAAACAGCTCACATCGTAAAGCGATGTTCAAAAACATGTCTTCATCTTTATTTGAACATGAGCTTATTCGTACAACACTTGCTAAAGCGAAAGAATTACGTCGTAAAGCTGAGCCTTTAATTACACTTGCAAAGAAAGATTCAATTGCTAATCGCCGACTTGCTTTTTCTCGCTTAGGTGATCGCGCTATCGTGACTAAATTATTTAATGAATTAGGTCCACGTTATGTAGAACGTCCTGGTGGTTACTTACGTATCCTTAAATGTGGGTTCCGTGCAGGTGATAAAGCGCCAATGGCCTATGTTGAACTTGTTGATCGTCCTATAGTTGAAGTTGAAGACGAACAAGAAATAGTTGAAGAGTAAATTAAGAATATTAGATGAAAGCCGGGCTATATGCCCGGTTTTTTTTTGCATAAAATTAAAGATTGAGATTTTTTGATTTTACAATGATAAGTTATCTTTATGTTTAAAGATCTAAATAAAATAGGCAGCTTACTGACACTGTTAGGGGTCGGTATAACCATTTATTTTGTATTTTTATTCAATATTGATATTTCACGTTACCGTTCTCTTCAGGAGTTATGGAATTTAGGTCATATTTTTTTATTTATAGTCGTTACATTTTACGCGTATAAATACTACTTAAATAATTTAACACTTTCTGTTTATAGTGAAGTTATATTTATTGTGATTCTTGCTTTAGTTATAGGTTTATTCATTGAGTATGTACAAACTTTTACAGGTAGAAACTATAGTTATTTTGATGTGTTACTAGATGTGATTGGAGGATTGATTGGCTTTATATTTTTTTCGAAATCCATTAGTGAATACAATTTAGTACAGAAGTTAATTATTTATAGTAGTATTTTAACTTTGCTTAGTCTTTCTTTATACCCAATGATAATAGTTGTTCTAGATGACTTCAATCAACGAGCTGATTTTCCGATTTTAATTAAAAATGAAAGTGTTTTCGAAGTAACGAGATTTAAAAAAAGTAATATAAATATTGAATTGGTCAACAATATTGATTATCAAGATAAAGAAACAAAGGTATTAAAATTCACATTCAAACCGAGTAAGTATTCGACTGCAACGCTTGGCACCTTTAAAACTGATTGGTCTGAATATAAATATTTAGTTTTCTCAGTTTATAATGACAAAGAAACGACTTCATCTTTTGTTATGCGTATACATGATAGTAAGCATGAAAAAATAGATTATGCCTATAAGGATAGATTTAATAGATTAATTAAACTCAACAATGGTTGGAACGAAATAAATATTTGTTTGAATGATGTAAAGAATGCGCCCGCTAATAGATATATGAACATGAAAAGAATTAGTCAGTTAATTATTTTTAAAAATGATGTAAATAAAGAACAGCAACTATATTTTGGAAAAATGAGATTGATTAAATGATTATTCTATTTACTGACTTTAGTTATAATGGCCCTTTTGTTGGTCAGTTAAAGTCTGCGATTTATCAAGTTAATAATGATATTACGATTATCGATTTGATGCATGATGCACCTATGTTTGACATTAAACATTCAGCTTGCTTACTTAAAAGTCTTTATATTAACCTCCCAGATGAAAGTGTAGTTTGTTGTGTCGTTGACCCTGGTGTTGGTAGTGATCGTCAGGCGATTGTTATTAAAACAGATGGTAAGTATTTTATTGGTCCTGATAATGGGTTGTTTGAATATATATTGCGAGATAATAGTAATACTCTTGCATATAAAATAAATTTCCAACCAAAGACTTTAAGCAGTACATTCCATGGCCGTGATATATTTGCTCCTATAGCTGCGCAGATTCATCAAAATCAATTTGGATCTTTAGAGCTTATTGGTCTGACCGATATACAACGTTTTGATTGGGATAATAATTTAGCTGAAATAATTTATATCGATTCATTTTGTAATTTAACGACAGGGATAGTAGCAGAATCGATTTCCCAAAAAACGATAATGAAATATCAGGGATATTGTATAAGCTTTGTTAACACCTATGCAGATATGGTAGGTGAGCAGTTATTTTGGTACGTAAATTCTAATGGTTTAGTTGAAATCGGTATCAATTCTAAGAATGCTGCGGTGCAATTAAACGCCCAAATTGGGGATGTTGTCGAGCTCATCTGAATTTCTTAATAATATAAATGTAACTCATTGAATATATAGGCTTTATATATAACATCTCTCTCTAGATTTTATCGCAGCGGCCGCTACTGTATAAATGATTCCTTAACTAAAGTGTTAAAAAGCGTATAAATGAGTTCCCATTCAATAAATGAACTACTCGAGTCTCTAAAGGAAGAGTTTTTAGCTACGATCTCTGAAAGGTTAAGCAATATAGAGTCTATCGTGCTAAACCTAACTGAAGGGGCTGATGTTGAAGATTTACTTCGAATAGTCCATAGCTTAAAAGGTGCCGCGGGCACTCATGGATTTCATATCTTCACAAAGATCTGTCATCAGATGGAAGATATGATGAGAGATTTGATTGACTCAAATAACATTCATAACCAAGCTGCTGTTAAAATTTTGCTTGAATACAATGATTTACAAAATATGGCTTTAGATATCATTAACAGAGGCGGGGATGATTTCCACTCTATTGATTCTAAATTAAATCAAATTAATTCTATTGTTGGCAGCGATCAGAAAAAAGTATTAATTGTTGAACCCTCACCATTATATGCCTCTCTGATTACATCGGTAATCGAGTCGGAAGATTGTCAAGTTAAAATTGTAAATGACGGATTTATCGCTTTAGAAAATTTATTGATGCAACAATATGATGTTGTTATAACCGCTATGGAAGTTCCAACATTAAACGGCGATGCATTAATTTCAGCTGTAAGATTATCTCGAAGTAAAAATAAAAATATTACAGCAATATTAGTTACGACAAAATCAGCTGATAATATTGAACATGTCGATATCTTTAACCATATTGTAAATCGTAACGCTATTAAAGATGGTTTACTTATTAAACTTATAAATAGCTAGCTCTACTGTTTAGAAAAAGTAATATCACCATAATATGCAGTAGCAGATTCACCTGTGTTATCCGTATCTGTCATAATAGCGACTGCGGTTATTTTCATCGGAATTTCACCGAAAACACGTTGATAATCATCGTAAACATTTACTCGTTCTTTTACCCACTTCCCAATATTTTTTTCCCCAGACTGACTTACTATCATTTGCACACGTTTGGTATAAGCATTGTCTGTTGTATACCCAATAGGTTGTACGTTGTCCCATACATAATTTAAAACAGCTAATGGTGGATATTCACCATGAATAGATTTATATAATTCAACTTTAAAACTTTCCAATCCTGTTAAACGTTCAACATCATATTCAAAGGTGATATAAATACGGGCAGGATAATCATCTCCATCTTTAGAATTAATATCTGCCTTAGTAATGATATTATCAATTTTCCACTGCCAAGTTAGAATAGGGTAATCTCTAGGATTAATAGATAGCTTATTAATGACGCCAGATGCTGATGCATGACTTACTGCTTTGTATATAACTTTGTCGTTATCGTGGGTTAGAAAATATGCTGTTTTGTTATCAATGCTATCAAAATTTAAAGGGTGCCAGCCAGCTGGAGTTATAGTATTAGTTTTTTGATTTGAAAAATTACCCGCAATTATTGAATCAGCGCTGTAAGTTGAGTTACTAAGTATGGAAAACAACATAATGGTAGCGATACAGTAATTCGTCATAAATAGTCTCGTAAACTTTATTGCACTTCTCGGTTGATGATAGACCCATATAATGTTAAAAAGTTCTTTTGCCTGTATTAAATAAGAGTGAATATGTTTTATGGGTATCAGACTCTGTGAATGAGGCATGGTTAACAGTATTAATATTAGTTTTTGGTAATATATAGAAATCATCTGGACGATGACTCAATGCACATGGAAGCGCTAATTATGATTAATCTCCTTTCAGCTGAAGATGCTTTTGCCCAAGCGGTACGTTTATATAACAAGCATGAATTTGGCACCTCAATACCATATTTCTTACACGCGATTAGGAAAACACCTAAAGGGGATCCGTTTGCGAATGAATATATAGGCTTTTATGGATTGTGCCTAATGCGATTAGGTAATCAAGATGAGGGCTTTAATAAATGTATCATTGCTGCAGAGTCAGAATTAAGTAATCCTGACGTTTATTTAATATTAGCGCGTGCGGCAATATTATTGTCAAGACGTAAAATGGCACTGAAAGCATTATCTCAAGGTTTGGCGATAGATCCCCAGCATCGAAAATTACAAAATTTAAGAAAACAATTGGGTATTCGGCGTAACCCAATATTTGGCTTTTTATCGAGAAATAATTTTCTGAATGTACTGTTAGGTAAACTTAGTTACAAAACCATGCATGGTTAAATTTATTTTTCTAATAAGGGTTTTAAATATTGCCCAGTATACGATTTTTTAACTTTTACAATATCTTCAGGCGTGCCTGCAGCAACAATAGTGCCTCCTTTGTTACCACCTTCAGGGCCTAAATCAATAACCCAGTCTGCTGTTTTAATAACATCAAGGTTATGTTCAATAACAATCATTGTATTACCATGATCACGCAGTCTGTGTAGTACAGTGAGTAACTGTTCTATATCATGAAAATGCAAACCAGTTGTCGGTTCATCAAGGATATAAAGCGTTTTCCCTGTATCACGTTTCGATAGTTCACGTGATAACTTTATCCGTTGAGCTTCGCCACCAGAGAGTGTTGTTGCATTCTGTCCGAGTGTTATATAGGAGAGTCCAACATCCATCAATGTTTGTAGTTTACGTTTAATAACAGGAATAGCATCAAAAAAGATAACAGCATCTTCAACCGTCATTTCTAACACTTCGTAAATGCTTTTACCTTTGTAACGTATTTCTAACGTTTCTCGGTTATAACGTTTACCATGACAAATATCGCAAGGTACATAAACGTCTGGTAGAAAATGCATTTCAACTTTTATAACACCATCGCCTTGGCATGCTTCACAACGTCCACCTTTAACATTAAAACTAAAACGTCCGGGTGCATAACCACGTGTGCGCGCATCTTGTGTTTGTGCGTAGAGTTCTCGTAGTGGGGTAAATAGTTGTGTGTAAGTTGCTGGGTTAGAACGAGGAGTTCGACCAATAGGACTTTGGTCAATATCAACAATCTTATCAAATTGTTCCATACCAATTATATTTTCAAATGCTGCAATTTCACCACTAGCATTATTTATTTCTTTTGCAGCAAATCGATACAACGTGTCATTGATAAGTGTTGATTTACCTGAACCGGAGACACCTGTAATTGCCGTCATTAAGCCGACAGGTATGCTAACGGAGACATTCTTTAAATTATTTCCTGATGCACCTTTAATTGTGAGTTGTTTATCTGGATCATTAAATGTTCGTGTTTTAGGCAACTTAATCGATTTTTTACCAGACAAGTATTGACCTGTAATAGAATTTGGATTATCGAGAATTTCTTGAGCCGTGCCTTGCGCAATTATTTCACCACCATGTACACCAGCACCAGGCCCAATATCCACAACATAATCCGCACTTAAAATCGCTTCTTCGTCATGTTCAACAACGATAACGGTATTTCCTAAGTCACGTAAATAATTGAGAGTATGTAATAGTCGGGTATTATCGCGTTGGTGTAATCCGATTGATGGTTCATCTAAAACATACATAACACCAACTAGACCTGCACCAATTTGGCTTGCGAGTCGGATGCGTTGTGCTTCACCACCCGATAGGGTGTCTGCTTTACGATCTAAAGATAAATACTCTAAACCCACGTTAACTAAAAAGTCTAAACGCTGACTTATTTCTTTAACAATCTTTTCGGCTATTTTCCCCTTGTGACCTTTTAACTTTAATTTTTTAAAAAAAGTTTGTGCTAGCTCAATGGGTAGATTAGTAATTTCTGGGAGTGTAGTGTCTTTTACAAATACATGTCGTGCCGCTTCATTGAGTCGTGCACCTTTACATGTAGGACAAGGTTGTTGGCTTATATATTTGCCTAATTCTTCACGAACCGTATTGGATTCAGTCTCCCGATAACGGCGTTGCATGTTATTTATAATGCCTTCGAAGGTTTGTACCTTTTTATGTTGTCTGCCATTATCATTAAAGTAACTGAATGTAATTCGTTCGCTACCACTGCCGTATAAAATTTTCGTTTTCACGTCATCATTCAATGTTTCATAAGCAGCATCCATATCAAACTTGTAATGAGCAGCAAGTGATTCAATCATTTGAAAATAATATATATTACGTCTATCCCAACCGCGTATGGCACCACTGCTTAAGCTTAGTTCAGGATGTACCACGACGCGTTCCGCATCGAAGAATTGATTCACCCCAAGACCATCACATGTCGGGCATGCACCGGCAGGATTATTAAATGAAAATATACGTGGTTCGAGTTCGCTAATGGAATAACCGCATTCAGTACAGGCATAACGTGCTGAGAAAACAATATCGCCATTTTTCTTTGCGAGTTCTTCATCCATGTATGCAATACGCGCTAACCCATTTGAAAGCTTGAGTGCCGTTTCAAAAGAATCGGCTAGTCTTTGTTTTATATCGTCTCGTACTTTAAATCGATCGATAACAACTTCTATCGTATGCTTCTTGCGTTTGTCTAAGGGTTCGAGTTGATCAAATTCATGAATTAAACCATCGATTCGTGCGCGAACATAGCCGTCGGCGCGTAAGCTATTTAAAGCATGTTCATGTTCGCCTTTTCTGCCGTCAACAACAGGGGCGAGCAGCATTAATTTTTCGCCTTCAGGCATGGCTAAAACCTGGTCGACCATTTGACTAACTGTTTGAGCATCTAAAGTGGTGTTATGGTCTGGGCAACGGGGCTCGCCGGCGCGAGCAAAGAGTAACCTTAAATAATCATATATCTCGGTAATAGTACCCACGGTTGAACGTGGATTATGTGATGTGGATTTTTGCTCAATTGAAATCGCTGGGGAGAGCCCCTCAATATGATCAACATCGGGTTTTTCCATGACCGACAAAAACTGCCGTGCATAAGCCGAAAGAGACTCAACATAACGGCGTTGACCTTCAGCATAAATGGTATCAAAAGCTAGCGATGACTTACCCGACCCGGATAAACCGGTAACGACAATGAGCTTGTCTCTTGGCAAATCAAGATCAATATCTTTGAGATTATGGGTGCGAGCCCCACGAATGTGAATTGTATCCATTTGTTGATTTTCATCTTATGCAAACCCGCTAATATACGTGCCTATCGGGTTGGACGCAAAATTATCTTTCCAAATTTATATTGCCAAAAATATATTATTTCGATGAGTGGTATAATATCCTGCCTTTATCGGCTAGACCGAATATACTGGCTGTCATAATTAGAAAATTATTGTAAAGATTGAAGTTGATACCTATTAAATAACAATGAATACAAACACCGATAAAATGAGCCGGGTTGAAAAACGTACGGCAGTCTCACTTGCAGGTGTATTTTCCACTCGAATGCTAGGGTTATTTATGATCTTGCCTGTCTTCGCTGTTATTGCGGAGGGCATGCCAGATTACACTCCCACACTAGCGGGTATCGCACTGGGCATATATGGCTTAACTCAGGCAGCCCTACAAATACCTCTTGGTCTATTATCCGACAAAATCGGCCGAAAACCAGTGATTCTAGGCGGTTTACTGGTCTTTGCTATTGGTAGCGTGGTTGCCGCATCGGCCGATACTTTGGCTTGGATTATTGTGGGTCGAGCCTTACAAGGCTTAGGCGCAGTTGCCAGTGCCGTTATGGCTTTGGCTGCGGATTTAACCCGTGAAGAACATCGTATGAAGGTGATGGCAACCATTGGCATGAGTATCGGTTTTTCCTTTGCTGTGGCGTTGGTTTTAGGCCCGGTCATTAATAGCTGGTTTGGGCTATCGGGCATTTTCTGGCTGACCGCAATATTGGCGGTTTTTGGGATGGTCATCGTGATGGTGTGGGTACCAACACCAATGATATCGACTTTCCATCGTGATGCCCAAGTAGAAACTAGCTGGTTTAAAACAGCCATTACTGATACTCAACTACTCCGCCTTGATGCCAGTATCCTCATATTACATAGCGTCCTAATGTCGACCTTTGTCGTAATGCCATTTATCTTACGGGATCGACTCGGTTTGGTCGTTGAAGGACACTGGCATATTTATTTACCTATTTTATTTCTTTCGATGGTTGGCGTGGTGCCATTAATCATCATTGGCGAGAAGAAACGTAAGTTAAAACAAATGCTTATTCTAGCAATCGCAGTATTAGCTTTAGCTCAGGCCGGTTTTTCGTATTTAGGTCACTCTTTAGCAGGCATAACATTCATGTTATTGTTCTTTTTTCTGGCATTCAATTTAGTCGAAGCCACCATGCCGTCGTTAGTTGCCAAAATGGCTCCGGCAGAGCATAAAGGCACTGCAATGGGCGCGTATTCAAGCTCTCAATTTTTTGGTGTTTTTGTTGGCGGCGCGATGGGTGGTTGGTTAAGCCAACATTCAGGCCTAGATAGCGTGTTGTGGTTTAATGTCGTGTTACTTATCGTATGGTTTGTTTTAATTATTACTTTACGCGAACCACAATATTCAAGCAGCATGTTATTAAATGTAGGAAAACTAGGTAGCTCTCAAGCAGCGGAGCTAGCTAATGAACTAAGTGCAATCTGCGGAGTGCTCGATGCAACAGTCATTGGTGACGATGGTGTCGCTTATATTAAAGTTGATAAACAGCTCCTCAACGAAGAAGACTTAGAAAAATATTCTATTAATACTTAACCGTAATTAATAGGATAATAAAGCTGTAAACATATCGATAATAAATAATATTATTTCATATAAAAAAATATAACTAGAGGAAGACAATCATGGCACGAGGCGTAAATAAAGTAATACTCATCGGTAACTTAGGCAAAGACCCCGAAGTTCGTTATTCACCGAATGGTGGCGCAGTTGCAAATATTACCTTAGCAACTTCAGAAAGCTGGAAAGATAAAAACACAGGTGAACAAGTTGATAAAACAGAATGGCATCGCGTTGTCTTCTTCCGCCGTTTAGCAGAAATTGCAGGCGAATATTTAAAGAAAGGTTCTAAAGTTTTTATCGAAGGCAAGTTACAAACCCGTAAAT